>ENA-ORXU01000341-ORXU01000341.1-marine-metagenome-genome-assembly--contig:-NODE-341-length-56121-cov-4.670438_pt1 | contig 56121 bp, 39 predicted proteins | sample MGYA00237869_ERZ511484 | MGnify/ENA metagenome assembly ERZ511484 | reverse complement strand
AGGGCTTCCAAGCCCTACAAACTTGCTTTCGCGTTATCGGTGGTATTCAAACCTGCGGCAGAATGTCAGCGTGAAGTGAGTTACCGTACCTACAACACCCCTTGCAATCTACTCTGCTTAATAAAAGCATCGAGCATAGCAAATACATGAGCTCGATCTTCGGGCTTCATTTTAGTGACTTCTTGTATTCGCTGAATCATCTTTTTATCAAGGGCCATGTCAGTGTGGCCAACTAGCCAATCGAGAGATACATCTACAATCTCAGGCATCGCTGTCACTTCTACAGATAGCTCCATCTCATCACCTTCCGATCTACTGATCACATAGACTCTGACGCCGAGGGCAGAGGCAAGCGCTACCCAGGCCATTCAGGGTTAAAGACTTGTTTTTGGTAGCCAGGAGTTAATTATCTTGTGAGCAGGCACTTCGTCATCCTTCAGTCAGCTATTCCCAAAAGATTCCGCTTCTGTGAAGTCAATATAACGAGTGCCAAGAGTGCTTCCCCTAAATTTTATTTTAGATTTCATACAACTATATGCATAGATAGCAGTTTCTTTGTACCTATGAGATTACATCTACATCATCACGACCCATTGACTCCGACAGCCTCGGTGGTGGTATGCTGATGTAGTATTCTCTAAAGAACTATTTGATCAGAAGGCCTTCCATTGCGGGAGGCCTTTTTTTATGCACCTTACTCAAGTCAAAGAAAGATATAAACTACTTATGATAAAAATAGCCATACAGAAAAGCGGACGCTTGGCCGACAAGAGTCGCGAGATACTTGCCAGCTGCGGTATAAAGATCCGTAGAGGTGGAAAGCTCAAAGCACCAGCGATCAATTTCCCATTGGAATTACTCTACCTGCGTGATGATGACATACCCAGGTATGTGTCTACTGGCGTAGCGGATCTCGGTATCGTAGGAGAGAATGTCCTGCTCGAGCACGCTCCAGAGACACAGGTTCAGTTGCGACTGGGATTTGGTCAGTGTCGGCTGAGTCTCGCAGTGCCACAGGGCACAGCCTATACTGGGCTCGATTGGTGGAAGGGGAAGCGCGTAGCATGTAGCTATCCTAATCTGCTGCGGAGCTATTTTAGCGAAAGCGGAATCGACGCCTCCGTCAACTACCTCAGCGGTAGTGTTGAGATAGCTCCCTCTATCGGATTAGCCGACGGTATATGTGACATAGTGAGTACAGGCAGTACGCTACAGCTTAATGGCCTCAAAGAAGTACAAAAGATCCTGCGCAGCGAGGCAGTACTTATCTCTTCTCCCGATCTCTCAACAGACCAGCAAGAACTACGAGACAAACTAGTCTATCGACTTGAGTCAGTGCTATACGCCAAGAGAAATAAGTACATCTTGCTCAATGCGCCCAATCGTGCTCTGGACAAGATCCAAGCGATACTTCCCGGTATGCGCAGTCCTACCGTGATGCCCCTTGCCACAGAGGGATGGTCTAGTGTGCATAGCGTCATTCCCGAAGATAGCTTCTGGGAAATCATAGACGAATTGCGAGCAGAAGGGGCCGAAGGAATATTGATTTGTCCGATCGAAAAAATGCTACTATGAGTCAAGTTTATCACAATCCTCCGCCCGACGTATGGGCAGATATCTGTAAGCGGCCGCGGGTCGACTCTGATGATCTGCTGGAGACTATCTCTGAGATTTTTGAGATGGTAGCTCAGGACGGTGATGCCGCTCTGCATCGTCTGACCGAGAAGTACGATGGTATGCGTCCAGATGTGCTGCGTATAGATCTCAACTCGCTAGCGCCAGAGATTGATCTAGAGCTGCAGGCGGCTATACGCCTGGCCATCAGTAACATAAGGAAATTTCACCAGGCGCACATACCGAGTGGGCGCGAGATCGAGACCTGTGCTGGTGTCCGCTGCCGCACTAAGTATCTACCGATCAACTCCGTAGGTCTGTATATCCCGGGAGGATCTGCAAGTCTATTCAGTACTGTCATGATGCTCGTGATTCCTGCTCAGCTTGCAGCTTGTAAGCAGATCGTGCTGTGCACACCCCCGAGTGCCACTGGCGTAGATCCTTTAGTGGCCTGGACGGCCAAAGAGCTGGGACTCAAAACCATCTATACCGTCGGTGGAGCTCAGGCTGTGGCAGCTATGTCGATCGGCACAGCTACAGTACCTCAAGTGGACAAGGTATTTGGCCCAGGTAATCAGTACGTGACGCAGGCTAAGATGTTTTCTCAGCGCTACGGTACAGCTATAGATATGCCCGCAGGACCTAGCGAAGTGCTGGTGCTGGCTGATGCAGACAGTAGAGCTGACTGGGTAGCCGTAGATCTGCTCAGTCAAGCGGAGCACGGTATTGATAGTCAGGTGGTACTCCTATCACAGGACCTCGATCTCATCGCACAGGTAAGGGAGCAAATCCAAAAGCAACTTAGGGATCTTCCACGTGAGAAGATCGCGCGCGAGGCGCTGCAGCACGCTCGCTACATATATATGAGTGACAAGGAGGCTTGCCTAGCACTGGCGGACGAGTATGCGCCTGAGCACTTAGTCATCGCTACAAAAAATGCAGAAGCGGACGCGGAGCGAATCACGCAGGCGGGAAGCATATTCGTAGGTGCGCTCTGCTGCGAGAGCCTAGGCGACTACGCGAGTGGCACCAATCACAGCCTTCCCACGGGAGGGTGGGCGAGATCACATGGTGGCGTAAATGTCAATAGCTTTCGGCGTGCAATGACTCTGCAGACGATTACGACTGCTGGACTACAGGTCCTAGGTCCTGTGGTAGAGAAGCTGGCGCGGGCAGAAGGATTGGAGGCACATGCACGTGCCGTATCACTCCGCTTATCAACTGACGGAGCATGAGCAGGTATCTACGACAACACTTGAGCGAGCTCGTTCCCTACAGCAGTGCTCGACAAGAGAGCGGAGGCGCCGCGGGTATATGGCTCGATGCTAATGAGAGCCCCTACAGCAGTGCTTACAATCGCTATCCAGATCCGCGGGCCATTGCACTGCGAGAGGTCATCGCGAAGCACGCGGGCGTGGAGTGTGAACAAGTCTTGCCTGCCTGTGGTAGTGATCAACTCATTGATATGATCTTCAGGGCCTACTGTGAACCTGGACAGGATACTGCCCTGACATTTTCGCCAGGCTTCAGTATGTACGATCACTGCGCTCAGATGAATGACGTAGAGATGTACCACATGTCGCTTGATGATCAGTATGACATCCACTTGGATCGGACTCTGACATTTGTGCGAAAGCACGCTCCCAAAATCATCTTTCTATGCTCTCCCAATAATCCTACTGGAAATTCTCTGACCGTAGATCGCATGGTATCTGTAGCTCGGGCTGCGGACGGGATTGTGGTAATAGATGAGGCATATATCCACTATGCAGATGCGCCCAGTCTCGCAGCTCAGCTGGAAGATTTGCCCAATGTAATCATCCTACAGACGCTAAGTAAAGCCCATGGTGCGGCCGGCCTGCGCCTTGGTTATGCCATGGCTGCTACATCGCTGCTGGATGATCTCCGTAAAGTCAAATTACCCTATGATTTATCTTCTATGGTCTCAGACACTGCCGTGCAAATTATAAAATCTACCACGCAGTTACATCAGCAAATTGCCGAGACGATCAGTGAAAGAAAGCGCCTGCGTACGTGTCTCGAAAATTTACCAGAAGTCGTGCAGATATATCCAAGCGATGCTAATTTTCTTCTCGTACGATTTCTCGATCATCGCAAAGTATATACGCAATTGCGTGCAGCGGGAATCATCGTGCGGGATCGCTCCGCTCTGGTAGAAGCTTGCTTGCGTATCACCGTGGGTGTACCAAAAGAAAATGATATCCTACTAGCAACACTCCAAGCCATATGAAAAAGAAAATCTTATTTATTGACCGTGATGGTACCATCTTGCAAGAGCCCGCTGATCAGCAGATTGATCGCTGGGATAAAATGAAATTTCTTGATCACGTCATCACATCGCTCTACAGGATCGTGCAGCAAGCAGACTATGAGTTGGTCATGGTGACCAATCAGGATGGACTAGGTAGTGCCTCATTTCCCGAAGCAGATTTCTGGCCAGTACACAGGTGGATGATCGAGCACTTGGAGCAGCACGGCATCACCTTCAGAGAAGTGTTGATCGACAGATCTCTGCCAGCAGATCAGGCACCTACCAGAAAGCCTGGAACGGGACTGGTCAAGCACTATACGAGTGAGCACTATGATCTCGCACAGAGTTATGTCATCGGCGACAGACCTAGCGATGTTGAATTTGCTCAGGCTATAGGATGTCAAGCCATCTATATATCGCAGGAGTCCTATGAGGGAGCCATCGCCTGTCCAGACTGGCCCGCTATCTCGGCACATATCTTATCGAGCCATCGAGGTGTGCATGTAGAGCGACAGACATCTGAGACATCCATAGACCTGCACCTCCAAGTCGATGGATCCGGTGATGCACAGATCGATACTGGCCTGAAATTTCTTGATCACATGCTTGATCAACTGGCGACCCATGGATCTATGGATGTGGCACTACAGGTGGAGGGAGATCTGCAAGTGGATGAGCATCACACAGTAGAAGACGTAGGCATCGCTATAGGACAGGCCGTGCGACAAGCACTCGGCAGCAAGAAAGGTATTTCACGATACGCTTTTGTGCTGCCCATGGATGAGGCGGAGGCACGTGTCAGTCTGGATCTAGGCGGTAGATCTGAGCTGGTATGGGACGTTGATTTTCAGCGTGACTATGTAGGTGATGTACCCACGGAGATGTGGAGACATTTTTTCAAATCTTGGACGGATCATGCCGCTGCCACCTTGCATGTGAGCTGTACAGCTGATAATGATCATCATAGGATCGAGTCCATCTTCAAAGCATGGGCGCGCTGCCTGAAAGCCGCTGTACAGCAAGATGGATCGGGCGCTATCCCTAGCAGCAAAGGACAATTATGATTGCGATCTTACAGTACAATGCGGGTAACACCCGCTCCGTCTACAATGCTCTCCGTCGCCTGGGCAAGAGGGCTATCGTGACCTCAGATCCAGAGGAGATACAGTCAGCAAGTCAGGTGATATTTCCCGGAGTAGGGGAAGCGTCAAGTGCTATGCATTATCTCCAGGAGCGTGGCCTGGACACTGTACTCAAGAGTCTCGATCAGCCAGTGCTAGGAATATGCTTGGGTATGCAACTCTTGTGCACGCACACGGAAGAGCGCGATACAGATTGCCTTGGTATCATCGATGCGCGCGTGCGCAAGTTCACTACCGGTCTCAAGGTGCCCCATATGGGCTGGAATGATATACAGCAGACGGATGGAGCGCTGCTTTCTGAGGCCAGCGGGCAGGACTACTACTTTGTACACAGCTACTATGCTGAGCTGAGCGAAGCTACTACAGGCATCTGTACCTATGGAATAGATTTCAGTGCCTCCCTCCAACGGGATAATTTCTACGGCTTTCAATTTCATGTAGAAAAGTCAGGTCCTGCGGGTCTGGCGCTACTGCAAAAATTCACAGAATTATGATCATCATACCAGCTATCGACATCATGGAGGGGAAGGTAGTGCGTCTACGACAGGGAGATTTTGGTCAAGTGACACACTATGACGATAGTCCTCTTGCCATTGCCCAGCGCTACGAAGCTGCTGGACTTACCCGCTTGCACGTGGTCGATCTGGATGGCGCCAAGACAGGGGAGATGCGACAGATCAGTCTGCTGCAGCAGCTCTCTCGTGAGACTGATTTGCAGATGGACTACGGCGGCGGCATACGCAGTCAGGAGGATGTAGCGGCGTTGCTTTCGGCAGGAGCTAGCGCAGTGAATATCGGCAGTCTGGCCGTTCGCCAGCCCTCAAGGATGGAGGAGATCCTGAGTCAATATGGTGGCGACCAGATTTATCTAAGTATGGATCTGCGGGGTGGCCGCATAGCTTCTCATGGCTGGACCCGGACAGAGGATCTGAGCGTGAAGCAACTGCTCGATAGACTGCTAGCTGTAGGTCTCAGGTGGCTCGTGTGTACAGATATAGCAAGAGACGGTATGATGTCAGGACCCAATACGGAGCTCTACGCCAGGCTGAAGCAGGACTATCCCGAGCTGCGAATCGTAGCCAGCGGTGGTGTACATAGTGAGCAAGATCTCGTGGACCTGCGAGGAGCTGGCTGTGATGCTGTCATCATAGGCAAGGCCTTACTTGATGGGACTCTATCACTGGAGAAAATAGGAGAGCTATGTTAAAAAAGCGCATCATTCCCTGCCTCGACATTGCGCAAGGTCGTACAGTCAAGGGTATCAACTTTGAGGGACTGCGCGATGCTGGCGATCCTGTCGAGTTGGCACAGCGATACTATGAGCAAGGCGCGGACGAGCTTGTGCTGCTGGATATTACCGCTACCCAGGAGCATCGTGCCACCATGCGAGATCTAGTAGCGGCCGTGTCCGAGGCCATACATATTCCCTTCACGGTTGGTGGCGGAATTGCAGAATTGGATCATGTGGCACAGTTACTGGAAGTAGGCGCAGATAAGATCTCGCTCAATAGCGCTGCCGTCCGTCGTCCAGATCTCATCAGCGAACTTGCACGGGCATACGGTGATCAGTGCATTGTGGTGGCTGTAGACTATCGCAAGCGCGGTGCTGACTATGAGGTGATGATCAGCGGTGGGAAGAAGGCCACAGGAAGATCCCTTCGCGAGTGGCTGAGTGAGGCAAGGGATCGTGGAGCGGGAGAATTTCTACTCACCAGCATGGATCACGACGGCACGCGAGCAGGCTATGACGTGGAACTCCTCCGTACCATCGCGCGCGACTATCCCATACCTCTCATAGCGAGCGGCGGTGCAGGTACCACTGAGCACATCCGCGATGTATTGATGGCCGGAGCTGATGGAGCCTTGGCAGCCAGCATCTTCCACTACGGAGAGATATCTATCCCCGAAGTACACACATATTTACGATCACACAATATACCAAGCAGATGACACCCGATTTTACCAAGATGAACGACCTCGTGCCAGCAATCATACAGCATGCTCATAATCGTCAAGTGCTTATGCTAGGATATATGAGCGAGGGGGCTTTCGCCCAAATGCGTGCTACCAAAAAGGTGCACTTCTATAGCCGTAGTAAAAAACGGATCTGGATGAAGGGTGAGTCCTCAGGCAATATTCTCACTTACGTCGATCATCAGCTCGATTGTGATCAAGACGCACTACTCATCAGAGCAATTCCCTCAGGGCCGACATGTCATACAGGCTCCTATAGTTGCTTTGGTGCATCATACGGTAATTTCCTGGCAGAGCTAGAACAGATCATCGCTGGACGAATCTCCGCTCCAGATGCAGCGAGCTACACCAGCTCGCTCGTCAAGAAAGGCATCAACAAAATAGCTCAGAAAGTAGGAGAAGAGGCCGTGGAGCTCGTCATTGAAGCTGTGGCAGATAATCGTGAGCGATTGCAAGAGGAAACAGCTGACTTGCTCTATCACCTCCTCGTACTTCTACAATACCGAGATCTATCTATCCAAGATATCGAGTCCGTACTGAGGAAGAGGCATAAAACTGTAGAGTAGATGTCTTGTTCGAGTGGTCTTTTTTGGTGCGCGGTAGAGAGATGATTTGGGTTATGTTTGTTGCGGGTATGGTAGGGCTAGTGGTGATAGGTGATTGTATATGAGGTAGAATTGATAATATCAAAATGGATAAGGACTTACGTGAAATAAATCCATCTGAACTAAGAGTACTTAAGCTGTTGCTTAAACAGGCGGAGAGATTTATTGAAATTCCTCATTCAGACACGATTCTAGTCCTCGAATTAGATGATGGAGGTATGGGAAGTATTCGATTTATTCATAGCACCGAAGACCAAACTCAAATCCAGTTTGGAGGAAATGTTAGCTCATTATCCTTCAAAGATTCAGACGGTGTTGAAGTCAGCGTAGCATTATATGTTGATCAATTTGATCGACCATATGAACTTGATTTCTGGAAGAAGGATTTTTCAAGATTAGTAAAAATACCTAAAGAGATATTTTAGTAAATCATCGATCTATCTCAAATGCTTTGATTAAGATGGGCGTCAAGCTTTCATACTCGCACTAGATGTATACTCTGTCGAGCAGGTGCGCAGTTTGTGCTAGAGATCGGCGATTATGGTGGTGTTACTGAAGCAATATGTAAGTGCGCATGTAGATTATTTCGTCCCTCCAGGATTTCTAAGAGATTGTTATGTAGCTCGGGATTTTATTCCTAGCTTTTCCGTATCGTCCTTCCAAGACCGGTATCTATATATCTTAATGATTGGATACTTGGCGGATGTACTGTGTTCTTATTTGGCTAGTTGTACGATTTATAGTTTGTCGAGGGATGAAATTTCTGTTCGTGATGCTGATGTTACTATTCTGTAGCTGTGGCATAGTTTCGTAATGCAATGTCGTACAGCGGCTTGGACTGTAATGAGTGCAGATCCTTTGCACTGTGCCTTAGCATCTTTGCCATAGACTAAGGATCTATATTTATGACAACTACCATTCTTTATATCATCATTGCCGTGCTTGTGGTCATTGCTATTGCTGTCTACATGACTAGTGCTAGTCGGCTGCAAGCAGCGGAGCATTTGCGCGAAAGCGCCCTCAAGCAAGTAGACTTTCTAGAAACAGAGCTACAGCAAGAGCGCGAACTGCTAGGTCAGACTCGTGTGGAGTGCTCAGAACTGCGGGTAAAAGAGGCTCGACTTACGTCGCAGATAGACGAGGCGCACAGACGCGCATCTACACAGGCGGAGGATCGAGATGCTTTGCTACTACAGTTCAAAGATTTGTCTGCACAGGTCATGGAGCAGCGAGCGGAGCAATTTGATCAAGCACAGCGAAAGAGTTTACATCAATTACTAGAGCCGTTATCTCATCGCATATCTCGATTTGAGCAGCGAGTAGAAAAGACGAGCGAGGATGCCGTAAAGCGGCATGCCGCTCTGAGGGAGCAAGTGAAACAGCTCACAGATATCAATGCTACGATGGGCGAGGAGGCTAAGCGCCTGACTAATGCTCTCAAAGCTGATGTCCGTGAGCAAGGAAGCTGGGGCGAAATGATCCTAGAGAGCATACTAGAAAAGTCCGGACTAGAGAAAGGTCGTGAATACACTGTCCAAGATTCTCATACGACAGAGGACGGTAAGCGCTACCGGACGGATGTGGTCATCACACTGCCTGATGATAAGCGTATGATTATTGACAGTAAAGTTTCGCTCAAGGACTTTGAGGAATATGTCAATGCCTCGGATGATGCTCAACGTGATATTTCTCTCAAGGCTCATGGCCTCAGCCTCCGGAAACATATTGACATACTTGCGCAAAAAAATTACCACGACTTATATCAAATCGAGTCGCCTGATTTTGTCCTTTTGTTTGTACCAAAGGATAATGCTTTTGCAGCAGCATTAAATTATGACTCTAATCTCTACCAGTACGCCTTTGATAGAAATATCGTCATCGTCACTCCAGCGACATTGCTGGCTACTCTCAAGACAGTTGACACGCTATGGAGAAATCATAAGCAAAATCAATATGCCCTAGAAATTGCCTCAGAAGCGGGTAAGATGTATGATAAATTTGTAGGATTTACTGATGATCTAGTGAAGATGGGAAAGCAACTAGATACGGTAAAGAATACATACCAAGATTCTATGAAAAAACTTTCTACTGGGACAGGGAGCCTCGTCACACGAGCAGAAAAGCTAAAAAATCTCGGTGCCAAAGCCAATAAAAAAATTGCATCAGAGCTGAGATCTTAGTTGAGTATGCTCGACATGCATAGGCGGCAATGTCTTGAAGTACGGATTATAGACGGTCAAGTCTGAGAATAGTCGTAATTTCCCTGTATGATTACCCGAGGAATATTATCGCTCAGCATGATGCTATGCGTGCTATGCGCTGTCTTGGCTCAGGACGTCATGTCACGGCAAGCACTACATCAATCTATACTCGCGGTCACCGAGTCTGAGCAAAGGACCTACTCTTGGTCGGATGCCTCACTGGACCAATTGTGGTCTGCTGTAGTGCAATCGGACAATCTTGTCACGGTAGGATATCGTACTCCAGCTTTTGGACATAGAAAAGATCTTGCCAGTCAAAACTTAGATGATAGCTCTTGGACAGCGGTGAGAAAGCGGCTAGTTACTGATGTACTATCGATGTCTCGCGTACTTTGCAATTCGGCGATAGTACGCTCCGATATTGTCTATAAGGGTACCCATGATCGCCTGCCATATGTAGTGCTGTCCATATGCCATCCTGATTTGCTTGAGACGCTGCGAGCATCTAATCATGTACGCTATCTAGAGCCGTATAGTTACACGACTCATGTAGATCAGCAGAGGAGTGGTGAGGGATGTAGCAGTTATAGTCAAGTTTTATCAGCTGGTGATTATACGAGTATCAGTCCTGCCGCGATCAGCTCGTGGCATCAGTCAGATCATCAGATAGATAGTGCTTGGCTCAAGTCAAGCAATGGAAAGGATATATGGATTGCCATCATGGACACAGGTATCAGTGATGATAATCCTAAGTACAATGGCGACTTTGATGAGGGAGAATCCGTAGGTCGTATCCTAGAGAAAAAAGGATTTTATAATATGGACGGATGGGTAGATCAGTGCGGACATGGTACGGCAATGATCGGTCTCGCGGCAGCACCAAGAGGGTATGATGATAGTCCAGCTGGTGTGGCTTACAGAGCTAATCTAATTTCATACCGCGTGAGTAATGATGTAGTCATCAATGCTGGAGATGAAATCGATGCACTGGCGGATGCGATCACGGATGCGGCTGATGACAGTCGTGTGCACATCATCAGTATGTCGCTTGGTGATCTATTTAGTCACGGGCCTATAGAAGATGCGATCGTCTACGCTCATGAAGCAGAAAAATTAATTCTAGCCGCAGCCGGTACATCTACTTTTATCACCAATGGATTTGGTGTGGTATTTCCTGCAGACATGGACGAGACCATCGCTGTCACAGGTGTGGTAGAAGGCTCAGACTTTGATGAATGTGATAATTGTCACTACGGTTCAGAGGTCGACCTGGTCGTGTATATGGAGCGCTCTTCTGGTGGAAATACGTGTATCACGACCGCTGATGATAATGGCATGTCTGACTATGTCGGATACGTAGGTGGCTCGTCCGCTGCTACGGCGACTATGGCTGGAATTGCAGCACTGATATGGTCAGACGTTCCTGTCATGACACGTGATGAGATCATCAATCGTCTGATTAAATCATCGAGCGATTATCCTGATAAGACGGAAGATTTTGGTTGGGGAGCGATTGATGTATGTGCGGCTGTTTTTGATTCTCTAGAGGCACTTCCGTGCAAAAGTCACCTGCCAAATGACGTAATTCTAGAAATTACATCAATTACATTTCCGAGTACGTCTGATGGGTTTTTAGATAACACCGCAGAATGGGCGATTATCTTAGAGGATTCTTCCTACTACTTTGAAGTGCCTATCGATGGCGGCCAAGGAAATTCCATTACTTATAATAATGGTGAGGTCTGTCAGCTTGCACCGATTCGTATGCAGCTAGGATCGACCATTTGTGGTCAGACACAGATTTCTCTGGACTTAGAGACTCATGAGGACGATGGGCTTTTCAGCGAATGCGATTTTAATAGCGGAGACGATGATCGTACGCAGACGGTGGTTACCGTTGATTTTGGCAATAATCAGTTTACACAGTCTACGAGTAATGGCACCTTCACATTTACGTACCGACTCTATTGTACACCTGCGTGGACGGCAGAGCTAGTAGATGATAGTCCGAAGTGTCCTGGTGATTCCGTGACATTTATAGGCAGTCCACCAGCGCAAGGCACCTATAAGTATTATCTGGACGCGGATAAGGATGGACAATTAGTCGCAGGAGAATTACTCCAATCCTCAACTATCGAGACATATCGCACTACAGCGATCAATGATGGCGATCATATCGGTCTCGTGATCGATGCAGGAGGAGGATGTACTGATACACTCATCAGAGTGATCACTATGAAAAGCCCCAATTACGCGGGAGCACAACGACTCACAGGGACGCTATCAGGCTATCACGATTATGAGACCAATGGTCACATAGAGTCTGTGCAAATACTCGATGGTACTTCCGTGGTGGATTACGATGCTGGACTTTCTATTTCTTTATTTGAGGGATTTGAGGTGCAATCAGGAGCCGTATTTGAAGCCTTCATTGATGGTTGCAATGATGGTGGAGGAGGTACGCAATTACAAGTTGGCGAAAAGTATGATTGAATTGCCCTCACTGCATCAGGAAGAGATTCACTTATTTATGACCTGCTGTTGCTGATCTATGCTTTCATCATGGATAGCAGCTAGGTAATTTTCGATAAATTCATTACTGAGCTTTCTTGACTCGGCTTGATCGAGATAGCGTCGTAGGATTTGCGCCCATCGTTTCTTTTGGAGGATGGTGACGTTGTGTTCTTTTTTGTATTTACCTATTTCTCGGGCTACGCTCATCCTATTGTGAAGGAGATGCAGGAGCTCATCGTCGATTTGATCTATGCGCTGTCGGAGTTCGTCCAGTTCTATTTGCAGTGGCTTATCGTCCTCGCGATCCTCTCGGATGATGAGTGCGTCAATCAGTGCGCCATAGTCCTCCGGGGTAATTTGCTGTTGAGCGTCGCTCCAGGCATCATCTGGCGTAATGTGGCTCTCGATCATGAGCCCGTCATAGGCGAGGTTCATAGCTTTTTGCGAAAGCTCTAGCAGTACATCGCGACGACCTCCCATGTGACTTGGATCACATATCAGAGGTATATCGGGTCTCTCGGCGTGAAATTTCAGCGCCAGCTGCCACTGGGGCCGATTACGGTAGTAGGTCTCTGCAAGATTAGAAAATCCTCGGTGTATGGCTGCTAATTGAGAAATACCAGATTTTTCAAGCCGCTCTATACCTCCTAGCCAAAGTGCGAAGTCGGGATTCATAGGGTTCTTTACCATCACAGGGATGTTTACACCTCGTAGTGAATCAGCAATTTCTTGTACAGCAAAGGGGTTGACAGTCGTACGCGCGCCTACCCAGAGTACATCAATCTTATGCTTAAGACATAGCTCCACATGACTGGCCTTGGCTACTTCAACTGTGATGGGGAGACCGGTGGCAGCTCGCATACTCGTAAGCCATGGAAGGCCTTCGGTTCCTACACCTTCAAAACTATCAGGCCTCGTACGAGGCTTCCATATACCTGCACGATAGAGGTCTACATGCCCTGACGCTTTCAGGCGTAGACCTGTCTGCATGACTTGCTCTTCGGTCTCGGCACTGCATGGCCCTGCGATAAGGATCTTTTTGTCTCTAGGAAAAGCTTTCATGACTACACGCTTGTAGTTGTAAGACAACTGGGTAGCTACTATGGTTGACCCTGGCTTGCACTGTATGTGCAATGATATTTACCTAGGACTCGACTTCGATCAAGAAGCGACTGTAGAATCCTACGTCCTCTTGACTTATTTCTACTTCCCAGTAGACAGATCCATTGGGACGATAGTCTGATATATTGCCAGATTCAGGTATAGCTATAGTAAATGAGGCAGTTTTGCCTTGCAATGCTACACTTTGCTGTTCCTCGTGTAAGACTTCTGTAAGAAAGCTGTTGGAGGAGACTTTCTTGTCTTTGGATCTATTATTCTTACGATTGGCCATAGGGTACTCTTTCAGGTTTCTCAGGTACACATCAAGGGTAGCTATGCGCTTGTGCAAGTTGTCATTGGAGAATGTAGCTGAGACCGCCTCGCCAAATCTCAAGGGGACTCGTGTCGTCAATCGAGATTCACCAAATCGCATATCTCGTAGTGTATAAAATATTTCACGCAGGACTATGAAGCCAAATATCAACGGGAATAACACACTGAAAATCTGTACGATCAAAAAAGATTCCTTGTTTTCCTTTAGCCCTGGTATTCCCCAGAAAATGGATAAAAACGCGCATACAAAGAGCAGACCGATGACACTTCCTAGGATATTGCGGAGACCTATAGAAGCAGGGCGGTAGAGGAGTGGATTCTTGATCTTAGACTTGAAGACATAGTAGGGCGCGATGAAGAATACGCCAGCTAAGAAGAATATAAAGCTGAGCGACTGTGCGATACGCGGTGGCATATCCATATCATCTTGAGGGCCGTAGTGGATGATGAGAAATACCATGAGACCCATCCCCATCAATATTCCTCCTAGGCCGATAGATGTCTTCTTCGTGTAGTAGGTATTAGACAGGACATGCCTCGCTTTTCGTTTGATGGTGTTCACAGGAAACGATTGGATGGTAGCAGTGATAGTAGACTAGGGTGATCGCCTATATGCTTGACTGAGATCCACGCTTGTTTATTGAAGGTCTAAGGTAGACCATTCTAAGCTGGCTTTAACCCATTTCGTGCATTAGGATTTTTGGTAAATGTTTCTCAGCAATGTAACTGTCTCTCAGTCAGGGCGATAGGCGATATGTCAAGAGTGTCGTTGGCGTAAGTTTTAGTTACGGTTGAATCTCGCCCATTTGTCATGAAGTGAGTGGAGTAATATGACCATTGTGCTGTGCTTCTACTGCGAGCCACATCTGCTTCAGCCTCAGGCGCCTACCAGAGGTAGGCTGGCTTATCCTGCTCGCCTTACCAAGTGAAGACGAGCCTCCAGAAACGTTCATCGAGCGGCAGTCGAGATGCACATAGCTCGCTATTCTTCTTTAGAGAAGCACCTCATCTTGTCGCACCTGCGGCTCTCGCTACGAAGTCTAATGCACGATTTAGTTAGAATCGTATTGTTCTGCCCAGTTGTTGTAAGCTTGCTCTATGCTCATGGGTAGGATGCTAGGGCTAATTTGATGATTATGATAGAGTGGGGCGCTGTGCCGTATGCTTTTATGGATAGTGGCCGCTGTGCTTTTACTAGAAGGTCAACATCATAAGTTTGTGTAGGTAAGTCAAGTCGATCGTTTAATTCTTTTAAGGAGCGTCCGATGGTCTATATTGACTTAGCCATGTAGGTGTCTAGTCTTTTATTGACGGTTTTCTTAATTTTGTTCTTCATGAATGGCGTCCAGCCGAGCACATAGCCCATAGGCCCAAAGGCTTGTTGTGACCATCGCCAAAGATCGAAGCAGTCAATGTGCTTTATAATCTTTCCGTCCTTGAATGTAAAGGAAGCACTGATTTTGTTGGTGACGTTTCTTTTCTTCTCTCCATATACATATTCAGCTTGCCAGTTGGCACTGCCTTCCTTAGCAGTCGACTCTATATTGTCATAGCTAATTTTGACACTGCTCTTTTTCTGTGATAGTAACATGTGCCACATTGCCTTCGCCCTCTCTCCCGTAAGTGTGCCAAATACAGGGTCTCTGAATACGATGTCTTCGTGATAGCACTGAGTCATGTCTTCAGGAATTCCTTTAGAGAAGGAAGAGTAGAAAGTCTCAATTAGTTGATCGTTATTCATGAGTTTGTCTTGTTTCTACACTGATTTTTTGACCTAGGTGTGGTAGCTAGTAGGACCTAGTATCAGGGAATGTCGTGAAGCTAGGTAATTTACTACTACCACGTCTCAATCATTCTAAATCTGTTTGATAGATGAATATTAAACTCATCCATGGGATCGATGATCTCCCAGTTTTCTTATCTTATAATCGTTTAGATTATCAAGATCGGTGTATAGGCATAAAAAAAGGCCCATCACAGAGTGACAGGCCTTTGATAGAATCAAAACGTTTATGTTATATCAGAGATATATTCGTTGCATTGAGTCCTTTCTGTCCTTCTTCAACGTCAAAAGAAACTTTGTCGCCTTCATTAATGATAGTTCCGTTTAGCTCATTTGCATGAACGAATACGTCTTTACTACCATCATCTGGTGTGATGAATCCGAATCCTTTGCTGTCGTTGAAAAATTTTACTGTACCGTTGGTCATTATAAATATGTATATGTGTAACTAGGCGAGATACCATCATTAGTATCCCTACCACAGAGAAGTAACGGTTCAAAGTCAGCGATAGTTCATCTGTGACGAAATTAGTGAAGAAAAGAGCTGCGTAGGCGCCCAAAAGTAACCTATAGACTCCACATTCACTAGCCTGGAGTGACCGCCAGGCCTCAATAGTGGACGATATCACTACCTATCCACAGGTGTGGACCAATACTTGGGCAATTTATAGTGAATGGGCTGGATTGGGCTCATGTAGTACCTATAGCGGAGATGGGACGGTACATAGACTTGTCCACTTCCTTTTAAGTCATAAGGTTGATGTGAATCAGTGCTCAGCTCATCATCTAGCCCCGCTGCTAGCTCAGTGCGTGGCATCTAAGCTATAGGGACTTCATATGACATCTTCATAGCTCTCAGCATGACCTATCACTTATAGAATCAGTATTGAGCCTAGCCGAAAATCGACGGACATCTGTTTCACAAGATTTGTTACGTTAGATTTCGCTATCTACTAAACCCATTTCGTTCATTAGGATGTTTGGTAAATGTTTTTCAACAATGTAACTGACTCTCAGTCAGGACTACAAGCGATATATTAAGAGTATCATTGGCGTAAGTATTTGTTACGGGTGGATCTGGCCCATTGGTCATGGAGTGAGTAGAATGATATGACCATTGTGTCTTGCTTCTACTGCGAGCCACATCTGCTTCAAGATCAGGCACCTACCAGAGGTAGGCAGGCTTATCCTGCTCGACTTACGAAGTGAATACGAGCCTCTAAGCCGTTCATCGAGCGACAGCCGAGATGCACATAGCTCGCTAGGACTCGTCGGCGGAACACCAGACGCTCTTGCAGATAATCACTATCCATCGAAGCCTAATGCACGAAATGGGTTTAATCCAATTGTGAATCTATCAACACAATTGTTTTCTGAAGCTTGCTCTCGATATTTTCTAGATGAGCTAGACGGGTCTCTACAAGCTTTCCCAGCTGAAGGAGTGAATTTGTAAACTCGATATTCTCAGTCAAGGTGTTGAAGTTTACAGGTTCGAATAGCTCAGTAGTGACAAGGTCAAGTTCCTTGAACTTAAGGGACAGATCGTTTGGGGATTTAGTGAAGTACTTGTTTATAAATTGGCGCTGAATATAATCGATACTTTTGGTCATTTCTGCTTGCCGGTCCTCGATATCTGTCAAGTCACTTTCATAGAGGTCTAGGACTGATTTGAGTACGTTGTCAGTAGATATAAGAGCTGCCTTGCCATTTTGAATTAGGTTGTATCCTGAGCTGGCGTAGTCAAAATCGCTTTGTCTAAGCGCCTGCCCTAGGTGTACAGATATCATTCGACTGTCTTCTTTCTGATGTAACTTGTTGAGAAGACCTTCAATGCCGAATTTATTGATTTGTAGTCGTTCGTTCAAGTCTAGAGCCTCCTCTAGATTGAATGTGAGGTCAGATTGTAGTTGTTTTAGAAGTAGTAACTCTTCGTTGCTGTTTTTGCGTTGCTCGTTCCAATTGTTGATCTGAAATGCTAATAGGATGCCAATAACGACAAGGATGATTTCACCAAATGCATAGGCCAAATATTTTCCAATTTGCCTGTCTATAAGCACTTGTTTTCGTAAGTGTCTGAAGATTTTGCTCATGGGTTTTCTCTTTATTTCTTGTATATGTGTCCTTATTATGACCGCACAGTTATCAGATTATTTATGGTATCGATCTTTGTTGGTTTAGGAACTATAGGGTCGGATATATACAAGACATTTCTCACAGTATATTACCTGAATATGACTAGTTGCTCGACCCTATGATCTCTAGTCGTTAGTAGTAAAGTAAGCTTGATTGGATATGGCAGAATCACTTATGTAGATGCTTGCCTCCTTGAACCATACTTCCGCGTAGTTGCCTGTGTCATATTGTTTCTGGATGTCTCCTCCAAAGGTTTCAGCCCCTGAGCACCAATTCATATTGACTTTTGGTGATTTGCCATTGGTTTGATTGTAGGATCCTAGTTTAAAGAATAGCCCTTCTGTTGCGTAGGCATTCTCACGTTCCACTCCATCTTGCCCGATGGGTACGAATAGTTTTTGAGTTTGTTTTGGAATGGCCTCAGCGGTCGTATACTCCGATTTCATAAGTTTCTTCGTGTACGTCTTGGTTTCACGTCCTTCACTAGTAAAAGTCAAGTACATAGTACCATCCATCACTTCGATTTCATAGCTCAGTTCCTCATCTAGTGTTATGCCATCCTTTGGTTCATCTGGATATGCATTCTCTTCAGATCCTACGACTGAGAAGTCATATCCCCACACAGCTGTAGAGTAATCCCATCTTCCAGAATTATCGTCACCTGCTGTATTGATTTCATAGTGCCAAAAGACTGATCCCGTGTCATGTCCAGGGAACTTTTTATAGAAGATCTTGAGAGATTCGTTCTCATGACCATCTGCACTGTGGATCTGTCCTATTACCACAGAGTAAGAAGCTGGAACTCGTGCATCTCCCGATGTTGAGACATTCATGACCTTACACGTAGCCGTCAGCTTAGCTTCCGTGGTAGGCAACCATTTCATCTTTTGGGCAAGCTCTGTCCTGGTGTTATTAGACATTCCATGAGTGTCTCCAGCATTGGGAGCTTTGAATACCACCCAATCTCCATCATCATCATTTACTGTGTAGAAGAAATCTTTCTGCTCGAAGTCAATGGCTTGACCAGCGTTGGATCCATCGCCGAGAATCAAGTTCCAATGATCGAAGAACGGTATAATATCACTGGCGAAGACTTCGTCGTGAGTTTGCTCTTCTTGGCTCTTATTATCTGAGGTGGAGCAGCTTATGAGCAAAGTAAAAGCGCTGACTATACAGAGTACTTCTAAGAGAAAGGATTTTTGTATTTTCATTGAGAGAGCTTTGTGCAAATGTAATTCTATTGCAGGTCCTCGATGTCCTCGATAGCTCTTCGCGTGTATTGTGATTTTATAACTTATGAAAAGGAGCACTAGGTGTCACGCACCAAATGCATTGACAATCGATCTTCACTCATCATGAGCACACCATATCCCCACACTCACCTAAGAGTCAGCTGTGTGCTTTCTTTATACACCAGGACTCATACCATATCAGGTTAGTACTGCGCGGGTCTATTATTCTGCAGGCATTTACTTAGAGTTTGTCATAAGGCTACTCTTGTTCTCAAGATAGGAGATCATCTGAGAAGCTTCGTTAACAACCTTCAGGATAGTACCATTCTTATCTACAATGATATGTGTAGGGTAAATCTGTAAGCCTAGAGTGTTGACTATGTAGTCCTTTTGGTCAGAGATTACAGGATACGCAAAGTCTTTCTTCTGTAAAAATTTTTCCAATTCAGGTTCTGCATCGATAGCAAGACTTAGGAAGATGATATCACTACGACTCTTGCAGTTGTCCACGAGCTCATTTAGAACGGGGAATTCCGCTATACAGGCTTGACAATTTATAAACCAAGTCTTTACTACTAAGATTTTTCCTCTTGTGTTATCGCTAGTGTACTGATTACCATCCAGATCCGTAAAGTCAAATTCAGGAAATTTTGTTCCTTCCATATGGAAGTGTGTGAGATGGGTAAAAGACTCATTTCTTATAGTAGTTCTTATGTCATCTATAGCAAGAGAATCCAAGCTGTGGAGCTTGTAGCTATTCGTTCCGTTTTTGGACGAAAGTCTTAAAGGAATGTAATTTCCAGATGTCAGCTGATCCAAGAAGGGTTCTTTATCTATCTCCTCTGATTGCTCAGTGAGACCGGCAAAATCTGAACTTAAGTTGATGTTTCTGGAATAATAGGTCCACCATCTAATATAGTCAGTTTCTAGTTCTCTACAATCGATGGCAGGATCAAGAATCTCAAGATGCTGTATTGCTACACCGTCATTAGTATTGTCTGTACAGGACAGGGAGGATAGTAGTAGGCAAATTATAATGACGATGTAACGAAAATCCAAGCGCTGTTTCTTAGTGTTTTTCAAATTAGTAAAGTAGCATTTGCTTAATTTGGCTTATCTCCGTAGAAGTAATTTTCACGATGTACATGCCTGGAGTGAGATTCTCCGTCCTTACAGTTTTCTCCTGCTCTCCCAGAGTAGTAGCGTATACGAGCTTTCCGAGAGAATCAAATAGCTCCACCTCCAATAGATCTTGCGCACTGCCAATAAGATCTACGGTAAAACTTCCCGTACTCGGATTGGGATATAAAATGAAATCAAGCTTGTCGTCATTGTCGACTTCAATGGAAGTGATAGTTATACAAGCAGATGTGTCTACACAGCCATTGCTCGATAGCTCTACAGAATACAATCCATTCACAGTTGGGTCAAAGGAAACATCTGTAGCCTCTATGATTTCGGCATTGTCATTATGGCAATCTAGCCACTGGTAAGTTCCCTCTATTTGCTTGGCAGTAAGGACGTTGTCACTCTGTATTACATCTCGATCTAGCACTGTTACTGTAAGGCTTGTATTGATAATATTGTGACATCCTTGCTCCATAGTGATGCTGCTGTTCTCTGTACTTACTGATGAGCTAGTCCCATCCTTAAAAGTGTATATTTCGCCGTCGCAGATAGAAATATTTTCTTGAGCATTTGATTCTTGGCAGACAGCTACATTCTCTTGTTTATAGTCGCGATATAGCTGCCATACTTCCTCCGCAGATAGGGCTAGATTATATACCTCAACATTGTCAATACTGCCTGTAAAGTGCGATGAAGAAGCCGGATCGCCACTTTTTCCTAGTCTTGCTTCCTGACCGACGCGTACGTTCCCGCTTATGTTATGAGAATCCATCAGGATACCATTCAAGTAGATTTTGGCTGTGTTGCCGTTGTACACTCCTACTACATGAATCCACTCTCCTTTTGTCAGAAATGACTCTGGTATACCTGGGCGCTCTGCTGATTCGGTAGTAGTTACCTTAAATCGTAATTCCTTATTTCCTCTATCCTCATAGATGACATATTGATCAATCTCTGAATCAAATATGGGGCCAAAGAGAGTTAACATTTCAGAGGGTAGGTACTCTAGTTTTGTCCATGCCGCTAATGTCACGGTATTAGAATTTAGGTCAAAAGAACTAGACGCCGAAAGCTGGACATAGTCTTCTCCTCCATTAAACCTCATCGCATTACCTATATAGCCATCTGTAATGTATGCACCACCTTTCACGATGCCATCATTGTGATTGTCAGATTCATCTAGAATGGTGATATCACCTTCTTCTACCCAGTCGTCAAGCCTGTACATTGCCACGGTTTCAGGAATCAGATTCTTGTGAAAGAAGATGGTATTATCCTCGATCATTGTATTTGGTAAATTAGCCTGATCTTGTATACTGTTTATTGATAGAGTATAGTACTTATCATCCATTACCGAAGTAGACAGGATTACAGTGCGTTGGTCAAGACTTAGTTCAGCGCGATTGATGATGATTCCGTCACTCACTTCGTAGTTTGATGCGGTTTCGGCAGTCAACTGGTCGATCCTCTCATTAAATTCGACGACGATTGTGTTGGCGTCACTAGCAGAAGACACAAAGAGCATTACTGGCTTTGTGGTATCTGGAGCAATGGTGACACTCAGTTCATTGCTGAAACCATTGCTTAGTAAACCGACGTTATTTATAGCCTTTACTCGATAGAAGTACGATTGATTGTCGAGAACTGTCTGGTCTATATATGTCGTACCACTGCTTACACTTTCTAGTAACTCAGTCGCGTCCGATTGAGTGCCACGATAAATATCATATCCACCAATGCCGCTTTCTAGGTCAGTTGATTCCTCCCACGATAAAGTGACACTTGATTGATTGGAAATAACTGATGTAAAAGTTACGTCTGTAGGTGGGGTATCATCTTTTAGAGCATTCAATAGATTGAGATCGTCGGTTGATATGCCATCTGCTCCAAGATTTATGAAATTCACCATCGGTGGGAGCGAATTCAGTGAAAATATGTTGAACTTGATTCCCTTGGCATGCGCATAGTCGAGCAAGGTCCTAGTGGTCGAGCTGCCGCCAACCCAATCGCCACCTATATCTTCTACCTGATCAATCACATCATTGGTGATCGTGGCAAAGAACATTACTGGTATACTGGGATCAATAGATTTAATCTCGGCAAGACGTGGAAGGCTGAAACTTGAGACAAGAACTCGACTCTGTAGACCCTTGCTCTTGATCATGGATGCAACTAAGGCTGGTAGTCTTGGGTCTGTGCTCTTCAGTTCGATAACCACACCTATCTCATTTGTGCTAGCTATTGCTAGGTCGAGTGACTCAGATAAAGTCGGGACTTGCTCTCCGGCAAATTCAGGTCCGAACCAAGATCCTGCATCCAATGCGCGAAGTTCATTATAGCTCATTTCAGAAACATTCCCTGTGCCGTTGGTCGTTCGATCTACGGTAGCATCATGCATGATCATAAGAGAGTCGTCGCTCGAGATTTTTACATCGAGTTCAAAGTAATCGGCGTCAAATTCTACAGCATTCTGAAAGGCCGCCAGTGTGTTTTCTGGAGCCAATAGCGCTCCACCTCTATGAGCGATAAATATCGGGCTCTGTCCATAGGCCATACCTGCAGATAAGAGGACTAAGATGAACAATAAATTTCTCATACTTATGAACTCAATTAATTGATAGCATCATGGCATACAGAGAAAGCCTCGATTCTAATCAATGAAGCGAATTGTCATTCTGAAAGCAGCCAAGCAGATCATTGTAAAGGATCTATGGACACTCAAGTGGTAGGCGATCAGTAGAGCAAGATGGGTATCCAGTCAGACCAATACGCCATAGATGACAAACGCGAGTACCAAGATAGCTATATGCTACTAGAGTGGGGAGCTATATGCGATTGACTAGTAGTTAGAAGACGCAAGTTTCCTGTACGCCTTGGTGAGATCAGGAAGTACCTGACATCACACAGACTCGTAGTCATGTGCTTATCTCTAGTATGTATGACCACTATACTGATTGCTGACTCTGCGAATCATGATGGTAAGATAGTGAGACGGGATGACTAGGATTGTTATGGATGAGGCTTTCGCCAAAATATCTACATCTATCTCAGTACGGAGACGAAAAGGAACAAGGAGCTTCGATAAACATGTCACAAGTTGATCAAGCTTACGGTCAGGTCCTGGATCAATTCTTTGTGAGACTTAGACTGGGGCGAGATACCTCAGTAACTCTACATTTGTGAGATTCTATCAATTTTATTATTCCTTAGTATTCGGTTCTGAAGGAGTGGTATACTTACTATAGAGCCTTTGCTGTTTATCTGATAATACATCGTCAGAGCTCAATTGCATTACACCACTATTGCCATCATTGGCAATCTCACTTTCGAGTTGGACGACTTTCGATTTTAGGGAATACGATTCATTTTCCAAGCTGTCGATCGTTGATTTAAGGGATTTTACAAAAGTGCTTATTTCTTCTTGTTCTGATAGTAGCGCATCCTTTGTCTCAATTACTTGGCACGTATTTATTTTCGACCCAAAGAATTCCATGTCGAGACAATCACCACCACTTATCAATTGAGATATAGCTCCGCGAAAAAGTATGAAGAAGGCAAGTATAAGTAAGGTTATTGCCAGCGGAATTGTAAACTTGAAGGCATTCTTAGGGCTAGTAGATTCAGACATCGTTGTAGGTGTTGGTTCGAGGTTCTATGATTCGCTACAAGTTTACACTAATTATATCTGCTTTTCGCTTTTTTCATAATTTTATGGATAAGTAGAAATTTGGATTGACGATCTCGATTTTGCATCTATAAGAGTATTATTTTGGCCGTCTTTTTGCCGAGATTTCAGAGCTTTATTGCTATTATCTTGCGATTTGCCTAAACAGATCTTTATTTAACTTATTTCGTGCATTAGGCTTCGTAGCGAGAGCCGCAGGTGCGATAAGATGAGGTGCTTGTCTGACGAGCCTGCTCGCCCTGCGTAGTGAAGACGAGCCTCTAAGCCGTTCATCGAGCGACTGGCGATCAAGCGGCTGGCCATCGAGCGGCTGGCCATCGAGCGGCAGCCGAGATGAGCCGAGATGAGCCCAGATGCACATAGCTTGATATGACTTGTCGGCGGAGCACCTGACGCCATTGCAGCTAGCCTCTATCCATCGACACCTAATAGATGGATTATGGTATAGCGACCACCTATCCTTATCCTCCTTCATACATAGTAGCTTTACCTTATGCTAGGACAGTACCTACTAGAACTTGACTTTGGAGCTAGCCGAATCATGGAAGGTTATGGACTCGCTGACTTGCCCAACGTAATCGGTGATCGCAGAGCTGTCGTCGTTACAGATGATCGATTGGCAGAGCTGTACAGTGCTGAGTTGAGCGCTTTTCAGCAGATCATCATTCCTCAGGCGGATGCCGCCAAGCACATGACTGAAGTTGATCGTGTGCTCGGCGAATTACTGGCCATTGGGCTGGATCGAAGCGATGTGTTGATTGCTTTCGGTGGTGGAGCAGTGAGCGATTTCACGGGATTTGTAGCTGCGATTTATAAGCGAGGTATTGACTGCATCTATGTGCCTACTACGGTACTATCCATGGTAGATGCCGCGATAGGAGGCAAGACTGGTGTTAATCATGGCTCTTTGAAAAATATGGTTGGTGCGTTTAAGATGCCTACACACATCTTTATCGATCCGCGTTACTGTCTCTCACTCACAGATCGGGACTACTCGCAAGGCTTTGCTGAGATGGTGAAGCATGGCCTCATCTGGGATGTACAGTACATAGAGCTATTGGAAACATACCAATCCGCCCTCATGACGCGCGAGCTGGAGACACTTGCTATGTGCATATCGGGAGCCAGCCGAATTAAAATCGACATCATCAAGGAAGATGCACTGGAGTATGGTCAGCGCAAACTACTCAACTTCGGACATACCATCGGTCATGCCATCGAGCGCAGACAAGGTCTCGCGCACGGAGATGCAGTTTCAATAGGTATGGTGGGCGCCATGCATATCTCTTCACAGCATTGTGATCTGTCACAGGAAGATATATTGCGCGCCGCACAGTTGCTACAGGGATTTGGACTTCCTGTGATTCAGCAGTTGAGGACGGATCAGTTCTGGGATTTGCTGGTCAAAGACAAGAAGACTCGCGGCAACAGTGTAGACTATGTATTCTTAGAATCCATCGGGCGGGCGCGGCTCGAGGCAGTAGCACATACGACCCTTAGGACCATGCTCGATGAAGTATATGCCCGGGTATCCTGACATAGCCGTCAGCCTTACACGGCAGTCACTCGGGCGGGCACTAGAATTGCGAAACCGCTATCAGTTGATTGAGCTCAGGCTAGATCAATTGGGATGGTCTGCCATGGAGGTTTCTACTTTTCTCCAAGCATCCTCCCGTCAGGAGAATCGAAGTAGTAAGACGATCATCACGGACAGAGATTGCAAGGATGATAAGGCAGCCGATCTGCTTGACGCTGTAGATTGGTCAATGGTGGATTACTTAGATCTGGATATTTATGATTTTCCCGATCGTTCCCAAGCATGGATCTCAGCAGCACGACTTCAAGAGGTAAAGATTATCCGATCACACCATGACTATGAGAATTGGGTTGATCCAGTTCAGTTCATTGCCGAGCATCAGGACGCCATAGAGCAGGCAGATATCATCAAGATAGCAAGTCACTGCAGCACGCCCGAGCAAGCGAGCGCCACACTCGCAGCTTATGGCAGCACGGAGCTATCCGAAGTATACATAGGTATGGGTCCGGCAGGGCAGATCACTCGCATACAGGCAGTGGATCACGGAGCTGTATGGAGCTATGCTTTCCCTGCCGGAGAAGACAGCGCTGCGCCGGGACAGTTAGCAGCAGAGTCCTTAGATCTCGCTCGGCATATGCTGCACAGTGATCATCAGCTTCACGGAGTTATAGGGCACCCAGTGCTTCATAGTAAGGGACCGTTGATATTTCAGAAGTATTTTGATGACAATCATCTGCAGCATCATTATCTGCGCTTTGCCATGGCGAGCTTAGAAGAGATAGACCAGTGGTATTTTCTACCTAGAGGAGTGTACAATGTCACTGCCCCGTACAAGTATGACGCAAGCGCATTTGCCGGACACGGCTCAGACACTCCGTCCAATATACTCTATACATCCCAGGGCAAGTGGTCTCGGGAAAATTCTGACCCCATAGGCATCCTGCATGCTCTCGCTGAGAAGACAGCGGATCTAGATCGAGCTCATGCTCTCGTAGTGGGATCTGGAGGTGCGGCCGACTCAGCTTGTCTTGCCCTACGTGATACCTGTGCATCGCTGACGATCTGCGCACGCAATGATCACACCCGACAGGCTCTTGCACAAAGGCACCAGGCACAGCACAGCCCATGGTCGGAGCTACAGTCATGTCTGGATGCGGCAGATGTAGTCGTATGGACGGTACCCGGAAGTGCTTGGCCGAAGGAGCTGAAGCTGACGGACAGCCACATCATACTTCTTGACGCCAACTACGCCGATCGCTTACCTGCGGCTGTACAGTCAGGAACCACCTACCTACCCGGCGAAAGCTGGCTCTATCACCAGGCCACAGTACTGATGGATCGTATGGCGGATAAGGGAGTGCGCCACGGTGAGGACTATGTAGCGATGCTACAGGAATCGGTGGATCGCCCATCATCCATCGCGCTGATAGGTCTGCCTGCGTCTGGTAAGACTACCGTGGCAGAGTTGCTTTCAGCTCATTTGCAATGGGAGCTTGTAGATATGGACACCGAACTCGCCAAGCGCGCTGGTAAGTCCATCGCAGCCATCTGGAAAGAGGATGGAGAGGCAGTATTCCGCGATAGCGAGTCGGCACTGCTCCAGGAGTTAGCGCAGCACGAGCAAGTGGTCATCTCCACGGGCGGAGGTATCATCACACGTCCTGCCAATCGACTTGCGCTCCAAGCCCACAGTTGTGTGTGGCTCGCCCTAGATCCTGCGCAAGCCGCTCAGCGTACACATGGCACGGACAGGCCTTTGCTCGACACAGAGCATAGAGTCGATAGGATGATACATTTGCATCATCAGCGCTATCCACATTATGCGAGCTGCAGTGATCTAGTAATTCATGCCGGTCTATACAGCCCAGAGCATATAGCTCAGCGACTCTATGAAGAATACAGTAAACTCCTTTAGCCTCAGCGGCACCATCCGTGTACCAGCAAGCAAGAGCTATGCTCAGCGTGCCTTGTATACGGCGCTGCTTGCAAAGGGCGAATCTTGCTTGCGCGGTATCACATGGAGTGATGACACCCTGCACGCGGCCCATGCCATCCTAAGTCTTGGCGCACAGATCCGCACAGTGGGACCTGATCTCTATGTCACTGCCAGCCGTACACCGCGCACGGACCATATCTACATTGCGGAGTCAGGACTGAGCGCGCGCATGCTATCGGCACTGCTCTTGATCTATCCAGGCAAGATGGAGTTGCATGGGGCTCACGGGCTCTTGCAGCGACCCATGGATAGCATGGTGTCTGTCTACGAGCAGCTCGGTGTCGACTATAACCTTCAAGGCCGTTACTTACCCTTGCGACTTATAGGGCCACAGACCTTGGCACCCATCACGGTAGATGGATCCGAGTCATCGCAGCACGTGAGTGGTCTCCTGCTTGCCTTGGCGGCGTTGAATTATGGGCATGAGCTGCGGGTAGAGCGGATTACTAGCAGACCTTATATAGACATGACCATAGCTATGCTCAGGTCATTCGGCGCAGAGTGGAAGGAGACGAGCGAGGGGCTATTTCACCTTGCAGAGGGCTCGGCGCTACGTAGTACGAGATATGAGATAGAGGGAGACTGGAGTGGGGCATCCTATCCGATTGCTGGGGCGGTGATAAGTGGAGATCTTTCGATCAAAGGTCTACATAATGACAGTCTTCAAGCTGATAGAGCCATACTCACCATACCAGGACTCAGGTACGAGTGGAAGGGTCAGGATCTCTATGTGCCACGACAAGATCTCGCAGGCTTCACCTTCGACGCCACCCATTGCCCTGATCTATTTCCAGCCCTTGTAGCCATGGCTACCTATGCCACAGGTCCCAGTACCATCACAGGCACCAGCCGTCTACGACACAAAGAAAGTAACCGCTCCCAAGCCCTACAGTCCGAGTACGGCAAGCTAGGCGTGCGCATCGATCTATCAGGAGATGAGATGATCATCCATCCATCCACTCCCCAAGCAGCCGTAGTCGATTCGCACAATGACCATCGTATAGCCATGTCCCTAGCTATCGCCGCCTCGCGCGCTGCTGGCCCCATCACCATCGAGCGGTGCGAGGCCGTCTCCAAGAGCTACCCCAGTTTCCATGAAGACTTTATCGAGAGAGGAGCGAAGTTTTCCTTGGAGTGATAGGGCCGACGTGTGTGGCCACTCATCGAATGAGACGACCATCGAGCTAATCGACCACAGAGCGAATCGACCATCGAGCAAATCGGGCATCGAGCGACAGCCGAAATGAGATATGATGAGATGAGTCACGGCGCAACTCGCAGTTAACCGCAGACAAGTCGCTACGGGCAGGCGAGATGCACACCTGGCAAGCCACTATGTTTACATCATCAACTCAAGCCCATCATCATGAATCAATACGGACGTCTCTTCAGGACCAGCATCATCGGCGAATCGCACGGTCAACTCGTAGGCGTAATTTGCGATGGCGTGCCAGCAGGATTATCGTTGACAATAGATGATTTTGCTGCAGATCTGGATCGACGTAGGGCAGGAGCTAAGGGCACTACACCACGGATGGAAGCAGATACGCCACGACTCGCTACAGGAGTGTTTCAGGGTAAGACCACGGGAGCTCCTCTGACGATACTGTTTGATAACAACAACGTCCGATCGCGAGATTACAGCCAAGTACGTCGACAACCGCGACCGGGACACTCGGACTTTGTGGCGCATGAGAAGTACGGAGGATTCAATGACTATCGCGGTGGCGGGCATTTCAGCGGACGTCTGACGCTAGGACTCGTGAGTGCAGGAGTCATAGCTATGAAGTTGCTTCCTCAGGTACAGATCAGCGCTACCTTGATCGAAGCAGGTGGTCAGCAGGATATTGATGCAGCGATCAATCAAGCGCTCAGCGATGGCGATAGTATAGGAGGTATCGTACAGTGTAGGGCGACGGGATTACCTGTGGGATGGGGTGAGCCCTTCTATGATAGTGTAGAGTCGGTCATAGCGCACTTAGTCTTTGCCGTACCTGCGATGAAGGGTGTAGAATTTGGCGCGGGATTCTCCGCTGCTAGGATGACGGGCAGCCAGCACAATGACAATATCCTTGACGATGCAGGGCATACTCAGACTAATCATGCAGGTGGTATCAATGGTGGTATCAGCAATGGCAACGAACTCGTATTTCGTGTTGCCGTGAAACCCACATCGAGCATATCCAAGAAGCAGCAGACACTAGACAAGGAGACGGGAACCACGAGCGATCTGTCGATCAAAGGTCGCCATGATGCTTGCATCGCTCTCCGCGTACCTGTAGTCATAGAGGCCATTACAGCTATCGCCCTAGCTGACCTGGCGATGCAAGCTGGCGACGTCCCACGCATTATCATATAAGGAACTAAGTACATCTCGACGGGTCAATAAACAGGCCAGAACAGTCTGTCCAAAGCCCTGAAGGGGCGACATATAATAGGTATGGACGCAGTCCATATACCCATCGCAAGTAAAACCAAGTCCCGTAGAGACGGCATCTCTGTAACACAAGCAAGAACAGTGTGCGCTTTGACGCTCCAAAAAACAGGCCAGTCGCAGTCTACCTAATGCCCTGAAGGGGCGACATATAATAGGTATGGACGCAGTCCATATACCTCTGTAACAAAAGCAAGAACAGTGTGCGCCATGACGCGCCAAAACAAACAGGCCCGTCGCAGTCTGCCTAAAGTCCTGAAGGGGCGATATATAATAGGTATGGACGCAGTTCATATACCCATCGCAAGTAAAACCCAGCCCCAGCGGGGCAACATCTCTGAAACACAAGCAGGAGCAGTGCACCTCAACGGACCACAGAGGTATCTATTGATAGATTCCTCCCGTCGAAAGGAACCCAATGATATCCACGCCTCGCCTGTCGAGTCACCTTGCCTGCCCGTAGCGACTTGCCGATATGTCTTTGTGAGATGAACGACAGCCAAATTCGACTTTCAAAAAAACTTTTATTTTTTTCCTCATACGTCTCTATTCACATATGATAACTTTCCCCTACATATACCACATTGATTGTCCTGATCTTATTTCAACTTAGACGATGTAGACCTCATTCACATTTGGCCGAAAGGCGTCTAATCGACAGAGAGTCAGTATCATATGAGGCATCTTTATATATATGGATGATCTATATTTGTCTGTCCTATGCGACTAGAAAAAATTGAAATCAGAGGCTTCAAGAGCTTTGCCGATCCTACGGTCATCCACTTTGATCAGAAAGTGACAGGAGTGGTGGGTCCTAATGGTAGCGGAAAGAGCAACATAGTGGATGCCTTCCGCTGGGTGCTCGGTGAGCAAAAAAGCACCCAGCTACGCCTAGAAAAGATGACAGATGTCCTTTTCAACGGTAGTGACAAGCGTAAGAAAGGCAACATGGCGCGCGTCGCTATTACCTTCTCCAATACTAAAAATATCCTTCCCCTAGAGTACCAATCCGTAACGATTGCCCGAGAGCTACATCGCAGCGGTGACAGCCACTACGAGATCAATGGCGTCAAGTGCCGACTCAAGGATATCCGTAATCTATTCCAAGACACGGGTATAGGACCCAATAGCTACGCCATCATCGCTCTGCAGATGGTCGAGGGAATCCTGCAGGACAATAATAATGAGCGCCGAAGGATGTTTGAGCAAGCCGCTGGGATATCACGGTACAAGACTCGCAAGAAAGAAACGCTGAGCAAGCTTAAGCTTACAGAAGGCGATCTGGATAGAGTAGAGGATCTACTCTTTGAGATTGAAGGAAACCTCAAGACACTGGAGAAGCAAGCACGTCGTGCTCGCAGGTACAAAGTGCTCAAGGAGAGCTACGCTGAGCTATGTCAGCAGATTGCTCGACTAGAATATGACCAGATCGAAACACGCGCTGCACAGCTGTCATCAGAGATTGACACAGCTATCGACGCTCACAAATCGATAGAATCGTCTCGCGCCACGCAGGAAGCCGAGATTCAGCAGCTCAAGTCGGATATTCTCTCCGAGGAGACGCAGCTGAGTACAGATCAAAAGGATCTCAACGAATTTTTAGATACTCTGCGTAAGCAAGAGACAAGCAAGAGCGAAAAGTCCAATGAGCTCACATATCTGCGCGAGCGACTCAAGCGAAGCGAGCAACAGCTCAGTGCTGGTCAGAAAGATATAGAGGCACTTGATACCGAGCTAATCGATCTCTCGGAAGAGTTGACCGAGCGAGCAGCCAAGGCTGTGACGCTGAGAGAACAACATGAGCAGCGTACTTCTGCTCTCCGCGCTCAAGAGGAGAAATATGGAGCGATTAAGGGCAAGCACTCTGAGCTTGCGCCGCAACTGGAGACGGCAAGACAAGCGATCTATGACCGCGAAAAGCGGCAGGCCATCTGCGAAAACGAGCTCCGTCAACATGCAGAACAAGAATCACGAAAAAGCACAGAGCTCGATCAAGCAACGCAGCAGCTACAAGACATTCAGCTAGAGCATGATCGACTCTCCAAAGAGGAAGAACAACTCAGCTCCCAAGTCGCAGAGCTAGAGAGCCGGATAGATGCTAAGAAAGAGGATAAGACGGCACGCGAGGCAGAGCTAGAAGAAAATCGCAAGTCGATCTTGCGCACAAGCCGCATCCTCGATGCACGGACCAATGAGTATGAGCTCCTCAAGAGCATGGTCGATAACCTCGAGGGCTTCCCCGAGTCCATCAAGTTTCTCAAGAGCAATAGCAAGTGGCAAGGAAACGTACCGCTCTTCTCTGATGTCATCTCATGCCAGGAAAAATATAGATCTATCCTTGAATCATATCTGGAGCCATACCTCAACCACTTCATCGTATCGGATGATGCCGAGGCATTCCAGGCAATCAGATTACTGAGCGAAGCTCAGAAGGGTCGCGCGCAGTTCTTTGTACTTAGCAGACTTCCGTCAAAAGCGTCTACGCCAGCTCTGTCAGGTGCGCAGCGCGCTATAGATCTAGTGGAAGTAGAAGATCGATATGCTGGGCTCATAGAGTCGCTACTGCATCAAGTCTATCTATGGGAAGACGTGCCCTACAATCAGCTGAAGCCCGCACCTGGTGAGACCTATCTGTCGATCCATGGACAGGTGGTATACAGTGAATACAATCTGAGCGGTGGTAGCGAGGGACTTTTCTCTGGAAAGAAGATAGGTCGCAAGAAAAACTTACAGAAACTTACCAAGGAGATTACTTCTCTACAAAAGGATCGTGATAAAGCCTCACTCGCGACCGAGCGTGTAGAATCTGCGATACGTAGTATAGATATCTACAGCGACGAAAAACTCATGAAAGATCTCCAGCAACGTAGATCACAGGTGGGTAACAAGCTCGCCACTGCCCAAGCACAGCTCGCAGGTATCAATCAGAGACAAGAGCAGATTCTATCCGAAGGACAACTCCGCAAAGAAGTACAAGAAGAACGCAGAATAGAGATCGATCGACTCCAAAAAGAGATCGTACAAGAGCGAGAGCGCCTCGCGCTGCTGGAGTCAAAACTAGCTGAGCAGAATGAGTCGCTCAGTAGAGACGAACATAAGCTCACTGAGCTCAAGACGCTCTACAGTCAAAGCGAGATCGAACTCATACGAGTAGAAAGCGAACTACAGTCACTAGAAAAAGACTGTGGCTATCGCAAAAATCGCGTACATCAGCTCACAGAGACATCTTCAAAGCTGGAAGATGAGATCCATGAACTACAAGAGAAGATCAAGACCAGTGAAGATGAGATAAGCCATATCACAGAGAGCCTGCAGTCATCCTATGCTGAGAAGGAGCAGCGCAGCTCTGTACTTACGCAGAAGGAGGAAGTATACTACAAGAAACGTGGCGCTATCACAGACCTCGAGGAGAAGTTGCGCAAGACTCAGCAAGATTATCTCAACCGCCAGTCGACCATCAATCAGATGAAAGATCGACTCGGTCAAGTAGGATTCGATAAGCGAGCGATCAGTGATCGTCTGCGTATAGAGTTTCAGATCGATATCGCCGATGTGCCTGCTATAGAGATGACGGATGACGAGCTCATACAAGCTACCGTAAAGCGTGATAAGATCCAATCGAGAATCGATAACTATGGCGAGATAAATCCACTGGCAGTAGAAGCCTACGATGAGATGAATCTACGCAAAGAAACCATCGAAGGAGAGCGCAATGATATCCTTGAAGCTAAAGAGTCTCTACTGCAGACAATCAAGGAGATAGATGAGACGGCGACGGCGAGATACCTAGAGAGTTTTGATCAGATCAATGTTTACTTCAAGGAAGTATTCCGCACCCTGTTTAGCCAAGATGATGATTGCCAGCTTGTACTTATCAATCCTGATACACCCCTGGAGTCTAACATCGAGATCATCGCTAAGCCTAAGGGTAAGCGCCCACGTACACTCAGTCAGCTTTCTGGTGGTGAGAAGACTTTGACTGCTACGGCTCTACTCTTCAGCCTGTACTTATTGAAGCCTGCGCCATTTTGCATATTTGACGAAGTCGATGCACCACTCGATGACGCCAACATCCAGAAATTCAATAATATCATACGCGACTTTAGCGACCGCTCACAGTTCATCATCGTCACACACAACAAGGAGACCATGACCGCGATGGATGTGATCTATGGCGTATTCATGGATCAGCCTGGTGTGAGTAGAGTAGGAGCAGTAGATTTTAATCAAGTGGACTACGCTCAGGCTGGTTGATCTGAGAGTCGAGCCCACTGGTCTGTCAGCTAGTGATTATCGAAGAAGTGGTACGTGCGGCAGGCTGTGGTGAGGTACTGGTGTCGACGACTTTAGGTGACAGATGAGTCAAGAGATATTGTTAATTGCAATTTACTGTAAAATGTAATACCGTGTTACTAGGAATTCATTGCAATATCACAGATTGGAGGATTTAGCCGCACGCTTCCCTGACTATCTTCGGTGGGGATTGGATCGTGGTTACCGTTTGCCGAGCATGACGTTGACCTGTTTATACATTTTACAGTAAAATGTAACCCTGAGTATGGCGAGCTACTCGGACGTCAGTCAACACCACATGTTGTCAAGCGCCTCCTTGACAATCTTCGATGGGGAATGGTGCGAGGTCCTCGCTTGCCAATCGTGAAGTAAACCTGATTATACATTTTACAGTAAAATGTAACACTGAGTATGGCGAGCTACTCGGACGTCAGTCAACACCACATGTTGTCAAGCGCCTCCTTGACAATCTTCGATGGGGAATGGTGCGAGGTCCTCGCTTGCCAATCGTGAAGTAAACCTGATTATACATTTTACAGTAAAATGTAACCCTGAGCATCTCTACCCGCTAAGACGTCAGTCAATACCTTATGTGGTCAAGCGCCACCGTGACTATCCTCGGTCGGGAGTGGATGAATGTCACCGCTCGCCAAGCATGACGTACACCTGATTATACATTTTACAGTAAAATGTAGTACCTGTCTAAGGTAGCTACTCTCCATCGCTCAGAGAACAGTATACCCAAAGAGCCAAGCTACGATGTACAGGCACACCGCGTAGTACATGTCTGTAATGATTGGAGTAAGACGAAGTAAGGCTGTCACTTGAGTGTATATCGTCGCCATGCTACATGTAAGTTGCAAAATGGGGTAAATAGCGAATCGTTTGACTGAGCCTGATATCCAGTGACGCATCACCACACATCTGTCCGTGAGCTTACTTTCATAGTTCTTCTTCTAGTTTGTTACTCGCAGACAGCTTGCATCTTATAGGGGTACGCCATGGGCCAAGTATCTTTAATGAAGTATGACAAAATGCCACATGAAGTTAACCCTACTGCTGCTTATGAGCGTCTCGACCCTGACTGCTCAGAAGTCGCTAGTACAAGCGGTATCAGAAAAGATTCAAGCTATGGACTGCCTCTATGATGATGTCATCATCTCGAGTCAGCACGTCTCCCGCAGCGGGATAGAATATCTCTATGTCCATCCGGGTATGAATGGAGAGCCGGTACTTAACCAAGTTATCAGTATAGCTAAGGTCGTGGAATCTGACCGAATTATCTTCCCTCAGATCGACTGTCCTGAGGGCGGCGTATCTGGCAGGTCTACTGCACTGTCAAGCGATGAGGCGCTAGAAGCTTATGCGCTGATGAAGTATAATGTGCCTCAACGCCCAGCACTGACGAAAATCTTGAATAGAAGTAATGACCCAAGGACGATTTACGAAGTAGCAGGAGAGGTGGAGGACGCATTTGCCCGAAAGGGCCTCTATCTCCATCCAGAAACTCAAGAGCTTCACAGTGTCTATGAGTTGCAATTGCCTGACGGATCTGATCATCAGTGGCTTGGCTATATGGACGCATCTACAGGCGCTCTCCTGCAAGAGAATGACCTCGTGATTCACTGTAACTGGCATGCTCCACAGGCGAGTCAAGCACACTCAGCGCAGTGTGATCATGACCATGCTGATGTGGCTGTCCCTATGAGTTATCGAGTCTATCCACTAGGTGTGGAGAGCCCCAATCACGGAGCTCGCGTACTCAGCATAGATCCAGCAGATGATGAAAGCAGTCCGCTAGGATGGCATGACGACGGTACGACGACCTATACGGTGACTCGTGGTAATAACGTGGACGCCTATGAAGATCGCTCCGCAGCGAATAGTCCAGGCTATCAACCCGATGGTGGTGCAGATCTAGAATTTGATTTTGGTATTGACTTCGCTGAGCAGCCGATACAGAGCGAGGATGCAATTATTACCAATCTATTTTACTGGAATAATCTGATGCATGATGTCTGGTACCGATATGGATTTGACGAAGCGAGTGGGAATTTTCAACAAGATAATCAAGGGCAGGGTGGACAAGCTGGAGACTATGTACGAGCCGAAGCTCAAGACGGGTCTGGTCGTAATAATGCCAATTTTTTCACACCCATAGATGGAAACAGGCCGCGTATGCAGATGTTTCTATGGGATAACGGCGACCCAGCTGACTTAGTCATTATCACGCCTGCCGCAGTCGCCGGTACGTATGACTATAGCACAGCGAATTTTGGTCCACTCATCGAGGATCCCATCACAGAAGACATCATCTTGGCTTACGATAATAGTCCGGATAGCACAGTGGCGTGCGGTGCTATCGTAAACGATACGGAAGTTAATGGGCATATCGCTCTAGTGGATAGGGGTGATTGTTTCTTTGAAAGGAAAGTAGTCAACTGCGAGGCAGCTGGCGCTATCGCTGTGATTATATGTAATAATATACCTGGTGATGGTACATTCACTATGGGTGGCTCTGATACGATTACAGATCCTACGATACCCGCTATCATGCTCAGCTTTGAAGATTGTCAGGCGATCCGGATGGAGCTTGGAAATAATCTCAACGGTACCATAGAGTCTCCTCCTCCGGCATTTGATAGTGATCTCGATGCAGGTGTAATTTGTCATGAGTACGGCCACGGCATCAGTATACGTCTGACTGGTGGAGCTTCTACCAGCTCGTGTCTCAGTAATGCTGAACAACAAGGAGAAGGATGGTCTGACTATTGGGGCCTTGTGATGACTCAGCAGCCTGGAGATCGTCATGATGACGCTCGAGGTATTGGAACCTATCTTCTCGGACAGGCAACTAGCGGAGGAGGAATACGCCCAGCGAGATACACCACCGATATGGCAGTCAATGGATTTACCTATGATGACATCGACATCGTATCACAGCCTCACGGGGTGGGATTTGTCTGGTGTAGCATGCTCTGGGATATGACCTGGGCACTAGACAATCACTGTGGCCACAGCGATGATATCTATGCAGATACGAGCGCTGCTGGAAACGTAGTGGCCTATCAGCTCGTCATAGAAGGCCTCAAGCTGCAAAGCTGCAATCCCGGATTTGTGGATGCTAGAGATGCCATACTTCTGGCGGATACACTTCTCTACGGTGGAGAGCATAGCCACCTGATATGGAATACTATGGCGCGTAGGGGACTAGGATTTTCTGCGGATCAAGCGAATGCGGACAATCGCTCTGATGGAGCCGAGGCATTTGACCTACCATCAGATGTTGCTTTCCTTACCTACGACGAGCTGTTTACTATCTTACCAGATCCTTGTGCTGGTACAGATGTGCTGGTGCAGGGCATAATCGCTCTGGACAGTACGATAAGCGCTAAGAATACACTCACCGCTCAGAGTACTATCGTCTCTCCTAGTGAAGTGGCCTTGTATGCCCGCGATGGTATCAATCTAGATACAGGCTTCACCGTGCAGGATGGTGCAACGCTAGAGCTAGACCTTAAGCCCTGTAGATTGGATTAATAGCTCTTGTACATGTACTTTCACTTCGGACACCGAGGGATAATCTCTAAATCGCGCTGAGTCCAACTTGCAGATCTGCGATGATTTCATCAGCAGATTCTAGCCCGATACTCAGTCGATACATGTCTAGTGGATGCTGATCTCCAGCAGGGACACTCTCATCGTAGAAGGCACAGAGTGGTATGATCAGCGACTCATAGCCTCCCCAGCTGACAGCCATGCGTATGAGCCGGAGCGCATCTGCAAATCGCTCGGCCGCTGCCAGGTCATCAATATGAAGACTGAAGCTGAATAGTCCCGTAGTACCACTCATCTGCTTAGTGACAAGGTCTCTCTGCGGATGACTCTCATGACCTAGGTGATAGATCTGCTTCACCATATTTTGTTGGCTGAGCCAATCTACCACGAGTGCAGTCGTCTCTTGTATCTGGCGCATGCGCGCAGGTAAGGAGCGTAGACCACGCAAAATCAGGTGAGCATCCGAGGCGGAAAGTACCGAGCCGAAGGTCATGTAGCCACGTAAGAATATTTGCCTGATGAGCTTCTCTGAGCCTAGTACAGCTCCTGCGACTAGATCGCTGTGACCATTGATATACTTACTGATACTGTGCGTGACGAGATCAACACCAAGAGCGTGAGGCTTCTGAAAGAGTGGGGTGGCATAACTGTTATCGAGTGTGGTCAAGATACCGTATTTTCGAGCCCATGACGTGCATTCTCTGATATCTTGGAGATGAAAGTAGAGACTGTTGGGACTTTCGAGCAATAGCATTCGAGTGCGATCGGTACGGGCGGCTTTGATGGCGTCGAGATCGCGTCCGTCCACCCAGCTCACACCTATGCCGAGCGGCTCCAAGATGTTATTCATCAGATTAGCCGTCCATGTGTAGAGTCCTTGCACTGCGATGACATGATCACCAGCACTCAGAAAGGAGATAATGGTGGCGGATATGGCACCCGCGCCTGACGACATCACGAGCCCCGCTTCGGCACCCTCCATCTCTGCAAGCTTGGATGCTAGAAGCGCACAGCTGGGATTTTGGCCACGACTATAGAGCGTCGCAGCGTACTCATCATCAAATGCCGCTCTGAAATCTGATACACTGCCGTAAGCGAAATTGCTGGTCTTATATACTGGCGGTACTATAGGAGAGTAAGGTATATCCTTAGTCTCATCGGGGCTGTGAATCTTCATGCTCATACTGCCAATTTTACTACTTCGAGTTTCCTACTCCACTATAAGTAAATATTTATTCTTCTTACCATTTTCTATCATCACGTAGCGATCATGCAAGAGATCGGCAGCTGTAAGTAGCTGATCCGGAGAGCTCACCTTAACTCGATTGACAGAGACAGCATTATTTTTCACGGCTCGCCTAGCTTCTCCATTGCTGGACGTGATAGTGGATGCATCCGCTAGCACGTGGATGACATCTTTGTCCATTACCGCTGCACGAGCGACGCTGCGCGAGTCAATCTCTGTCGCAAGTACCTCAAGAGCATTGGCACTGAGTGCTCGGAGTTGCTCCGTCGTACTATTGCGAGAGAAGAGGATATCACTCGCAGACTTGGCTTCCTGTGCCTCTGCTTCACCATGTATAGAGCTCGTGATTTCCAGAGCAAAATCCCGCTTCACACTGATCGGATCGCTTGCTAGACGAGCTATGTCAGCCATGATCTCATCTTTTTCTCGATGAGAAAAATACTTTATAAATAGCGGCAGATCATCATCACTAGCATTGATGAAGTACTGGTAAAATTTGTAAGGACTCGTCAGCTTAGGATCGAGCCAGATATTCCCGTCACTAGATTTACCAAATTTGGTCCCATCAGCCTTCGTCAAGAGAGGCGTGGTGATGGCATATGCCTTTTCCCCGCAGATGCGCCGCACGAGATCTGTACCAGTGGTGATGTTACCCCACTGGTCAGAACCACCCATCTGAAATTTACATCCGTGCTTGCGGTATAGACACACATAATCGTAGGCTTGCAAGAGTTGATAGCTAAACTCTGTATATGATATACCCGTTTCTAGTCGAGTCTTTACAGAATCCTTAGCCATCATATAATTGACCGTGATATGCTTGCCTACATCTCTGAGCCACTCAAGCGCATTCATGTCTTTGTAGAAGTCATGATTATTTTCTAGCAGAGCCGGATTGTCGTCTCGAGTAAAATCAAGGAACTGCTTGGCCTGATTTACTTGATGATGCAAATTATCGTCCAGTTTATCATAGCTGAGCAGTTCACGCTCTTTGTCTTTACCACTTGGATCACCTACGCGACCGGTCGCACCACCCATAAGGAGAATCGGCTGATGACCATGCTTCTGCATGAGCTGAAGTATACGTATCTGAACATAATTACCGATCGTGAGAGATGGTGCCGTCGGATCAAATCCTATGTAACCAGTCTGCATACCGCTAGCGAGCTCTTCTTCAGCGCCTGGCGTCATATCAAAGAGCATGTCGCGCCATTTCAGTTCATCTACAAGTCCCATGTGAGTGCTTTCGCACAAATGTACCACCGTCTTATTACACCCAATTAGTGCATTAGGATTTTTGGTAAAAGTTTTCAGCGATGTAACTTACGATCAATCAGGACGATAGGCGATTTATCATGAGTGTCGTTGGTGTAAGTATTTGTTACGGGTGGATCTCGCCCACCTGTCATGGAGTAAGTGGTGATATGACCATTGTGCCTTACTTCTACTGCGAGCCACATCTGCTTCAAGATCAGGCTCCTACCAGAGGTAGGCAGGCATACCGGTGGCAGGCAAGCCTACTGGAGTCAGGCAGGCTTATCCTGCTCGCCTTACGAAGTGAAGACGAGCCTCCTGAACCGTTCATCGAGCGATAGTCGAGATGCACATAGCTCGCTATGCCTCGTCAGACAAGCACCTCATCTTATCGCACCTGCGGCTCTCGCTACAAAGCCTAATGCACGAAATGGGTTCAACCCAAGAGTGCCAGAATCAATTCGCCCTGATTGACTTATCCAAAAATGTCATAATCCTCAAGAAAGATCAGAGCGTCACCATCTATCCATCAAGCATTTGCGACACCTTTATACAGTGCCCCAAGCCGCCTAACTTCGCAGAGTGAATCTCGCATCCTTTATAGCAGGTCGTACGATCTTTCCACGTGGCCAAAGCTTCGTTGGGTTTATCCTACGTCTGGCAGTTGTAGCCTATGCACTGAGCATCACGGTGATGATTGTCGCAAGTGGACTGATACGCGGATTTAAGACAGAGATCAGCGAGAAGATGTTTGGCTGCTGGGGGCACATTCACATCGTCAAGACTACCAGTCACCGCACATTTGAGCAAGAGCCTCTAGAGATCAATCCTGATTTCTATCCCGACTTAGCAGACTTGCCCTATGTATCCTACGCGGTCTTGGATAGAGATAATCCAGACGCATCTCCTGAGTGGAAGGATACACATGGTGGCGTAAAGAGCATTCAGCTATTTGCTAATGTGCCAGGAATCATCTCCAATGGTGAAGAATTTGAAGGCGTCATACTGAAAGGTGTCGACCACGACTACTCGTGGGACTATTTTCAGAAGCATCTGCAATATGGATCCTTACCCGATATCTCAGAAGATGAGATGACCAGTGACATTCTCATCAGTCGCAAGACTGCAGATCGCATGCGACTCGATACAGGCAGGGCTGTGATCGTGCATTTTATCCGCGAACGACGAGAGCTCAAGAGACGCTTCCGCATCTGTGGTATCTACAATACAGGACTCGGGGACTTTGACAATAAGTTTGCTCTCATTGATATCAAGAAGGCGCGACAAGTACTCAAGTGGGAGGAAAATTGGGTCGGTGGCTATGAAGTCTATGTGGATGATCTGCGCGATGTAGAGGCTATTAACACCCATATCTATCAAGAAGTCATCCCCACAGATCTGATCTCTGAGAGTATCAAGGATAAATTTCCTAATATCTTCGATTGGCTGGAGCTACAGGACATCAATGAGTGGGTCATCATGGGTCTCATGCTCCTGGTAGCCATGATTAATCTTATCATCATGTTACTCATCATCATCCTTGAGCGCACCAAGCTGATAGGTGTGATGAAAGCTATTGGTAGCACAGACTGGACGCTAAGAAAAGTATTTCTGTACAAGGCTGCCATGATCATGATTCTTGGCTCTGTCATCGGTAATATCCTGGGCATAGGACTCTGTCTATTGCAGCAGTATACGCAGTTCATCAAGCTAGACGAGGAGAGTTACTTCTTGAGCTATGCACCCATCCACTTAGACCCATGGATCATATTGCTGATCAATCTGGGCGCTATAGTCCTTTGCCTTACTATATTGATCATCCCTAGTGCCTTGATCTCAAGGATGCAGATCAGCAAAGTACTGAGATTCAGATAAGCTAAGTGATGATATCGGGATATGCGATCATGGATGACGATCTAGGATGACGATCTAGGTGGTACTCTATGGACGTTGGCACTATCATCATAGATCATAGCAGTGCCTAGGATACATCTCTCAGAGAATAAGAAAGCTAAGTAAGATGCTCAGATGCCTAAGATCTAGCGACACCCTAGATCCCACTGGCTGAATACATCAGCATTTGGGAAGCAATTGCCAGAAGGAAGTTCTACTGGTAGGTAGCGATCAAGTTCATGATCATAAAGTGCTTTCTCTATGAAGACTGTCAATTGATCGATCTCCTCGTCTGAGAGATTGAGCGGTGTGAAAAATGGACTCAACTGGTCAGGTGATACCATATCATTTTCTGGAATGGCAGCATTAAAGTACTCCACGACTTCTCGCACATTGCTCTTGCTAGAACCATGCAAGAAGTGCTCATTACCAAACTGGTTGTAGAGCTGAGGCACACGGAAAGCGCGCATATCTTCTTCAGCTCCAGTAAAAGAGCCACGACCAAGATTTTTCTTATCATCCACACTGGTAAATAAGGCATCAGGATGCTGCCATAAATCTTTAGCACCCACAGCGTGGAAGCTATCACCCCCTAGATTGGGACCATTGTGACATCTCACGCATCCGGCCTTAGCAAAGAATAGTGAAGCACCTTCTTTCTCATCAGGTGTCAACGCTTCTACATCACCACGCAGATAATGCTGGAAATCAGCTTCACTTGTGGTGAGGGATCGTAGATAAGCACTGAGCGCAAGCGCAAGTGTCAGTTTGCTGTAGCGTTCCTCTACGGCAAATTCTGGAAAGGACAGATCAAATAATTCTTTGTAACCAAGCTCATCGGCCAGTTCTTGATCTATATCCATACGGTGGAGCGTGACTCCGTCTATGTTTTGCGACTCCATGGCTTCATAGCCTAGTGCGTTGACTACGGTCTCGGGATTATTTCGCCATTGTTCCTCATAATCAATATTGAGACCGCCGGCACCAAATTGACCGTTCCAGAGAGTATTAGAAACAAATGCTGTATTGAGAACGCTCAACGGTCGGATGCCCTGGGCATCTATTTGATTTTCGGCGTATCCGCCATTTAACTGTCGATCTTCACCAAATTCACCAAAGCCGATACCACCATCAGCTATTCCTTGCGCTCTTCCAGGTCTGAACCCACGATCAGCCACATGGCAGCTCGCACAGCTATAGGTGCCGAGTCCAACAGTGTGAAAAGCATCTACAGCAAGTCCTGTCTCATGGAAGAGCATCTGTCCTAGATCTACTTTGACTTGCGTCAGAGGATTGCGAGGATCTTGTGGAATAGCGTCATAGTCAGTTTCCCTTGGAAGTATATAGTGATCGACAGTCCCATCAGGACTGGTGCTAGCGATCAATTCCATCAACTGAGTGTCAATATCAGGAGTATCGATGTCGTGCTTGCAGGACATGAGTAGCACTGCACAGCAAAGGGAAGCTATGGATATACGGATATGCATGGGTTTGACATACGTCTCTGCAAAGATAGCATGCTATCAGCAAATCAGACGATGAATCTTTAATAAATAGACTTCCTTAACGGTTCACTGATCGATCGTATATTTCCACTAAGTTTTCTGATCATATTCTCTCAGCACTGAGGCAATGATGTTGCAGCAGTCTTCGAGTTGCTCCAGCGTCATTACTAGAGGTGGGGCAAACCGTATGATATTACCATGTGTTGGTTTGGCCAGAAGGCCCGCATCACGTAGGCTCACACATATATTCCAAGCCGTCTTGCTGTCTTCTGTGTCATTGATGACCACGGCATTGAGCAAGCCTCTACCGCGCACTAGGGTAGCGATGTGAGTTGTATCGACGACCTCTTGCATTCTTTCTCGGAACCGTGTTCCCAGCGTGTGAGCGCGCTCTGCTAGTGCTTCATCTCTTACGATTTCTAGCGCTTCCATAGCGACAGCACATGCTAGGGGGTTTCCCCCAAATGTGCTTCCGTGCTCGCCAGGCTTTATGCAGAGCATGATATCATCATTAGCTAGCACTGCCGAGACTGGCATCATCCCACCGCTGAGAGCCTTGCCGAGTATGAGTATATCTGGCTTGACCTCTGGTTGATGTCCACAGCTTTTTTCACAGCTACAATTACCACAAGTCGCGAGTAATTTGCCCGTACGGGCTATCCCAGTCTGCACTTCATCAGCTATGAATAAGACTTTATACTCTTCGCACAGAGCCTTAGCCTTAGCCAAGTATCCATCTGATGGTACCACGACACCAGCTTCGCCTTGTATGGGCTCCACTAGGAAACCTGCCACATTGGGATCGCTCAGAGCGGTAGACAGGGCGTCTAGATCATCATAGGGTATGAGCTCGATTCCTGGCATATATGGACCATACTCATCACGAGCGTCAGGATCTACACTGGCACTTATGACAGCAAGGGTACGTCCATGGAAGTTCTGCTCTACAAAGACAATTTTGGCCTGCTGTTCTGGAAGTCCCTTCTTCTGATAGGCCCACTTGCGACAGAGCTTCATAGCAGTCTCCACAGCCTCGACGCCACTGTTCATAGGTAGTACTCTATCGTAGTTGAAGTACTCCGTCATATACTTCTCAAATGGTCCCAACTTGTCATTGTAAAACGCTCGCGAAGTCAGCGTGAGCTGCTCTGCTTGCGTCTTCATAGCCTGTACGAGACGTGGGTGACAGTGTCCTTGATTGACAGCAGAGTAGGCAGATAGGAAGTCATAGTATCTCTTGCCTTCTGGGTCCCATACATAGACACCATCACCTCTCGAGAGCACTACGGGGAGCGGGTGATAGTTGTGCGCTCCATACCGGTCTTCGAGCTCCATGAGCTTCATCGAATTCATCTCTGCTATCTGTGTCATAATTCTGTCTAGTAAGTATGGTGTTGATGCACGTCCTATCGACTTGTTTCTGCGGACGCATTTGCGAGTCATCGCCCTTGCCTATGCATGGACAATGACCCTACCTATCAAAAGTAGGATATCTCTAGGGAATATGCTGAGAAGACCTTTGTGCAACGTGGCTGTCGCTCCATGACTTTCTCATCCTTTATACCGTACACGCAAAGCAAATTTCTATGCCAGTCATGAAACGAAGTGTAAGACCAGCGCAATCACTCTCAATTCTTCAATCAATTTATAGACGCAGCTTATCAGTGCAGTACGCGCAAGGCACAGCGACCCGTTATCCCAGCACATTTCGACCAAAAGGACCGATCCATCGACACAGGAACTCGACACAGGAAACGACTCACATCGCAAAGACCTTATATGTAATACCTAGAAGATAGGTGCCTTACATGTCCTCTCCGCGCTTGCCTGGAGGCTTGACAATTACGATCATTGTAAATTCGCGATCATGACACTACTGGATATACTATTTTGGATTTCTGTTTTTGCTGGTGGATTGCTTGTGGTACTTATGCTGCTATCCCTCCTTGGAGGAGCCGATCTTGATATTGACCTCGATACAGAGACGGACGCGGATGCAGGATTTGGGATTGTAAAGTCATCTCTAACTCTGCTTAGTGTCGGTAGCTGGACGGCCAAGATCATCATAGCCAGTGGCGTAAATCTGCTCTGGGCAATTATCGGCGGAGCACTCGCTGGACTCTTAGTTACCTTGATCTTCATCTGGCTCTTTAAGTTCTTTATGAACCAACAAAAAGAAGTTAATTGGCATATAAACTCTGCCTTAGGTCAAGTCGGCAAAGTCTATCTGCGTATACCAGCGGAGGGCACAGGAATCGTACATGTGGACCTTGGAGGTACAAATCGCGATATCAAAGCCATCTCCATAGACAATGTGCTCATACCTACAGGCGCAGATGTCAAGATTATAGAAGTATATGACGATCATAGTGTCAGCGTACGGCAGACTATTTAGACAATCCTAACCAATCACAAGATAAAACCAAGCATTATGGATCCTGCAATTTTCATCCTCATAGGAGGTATACTTCTCCTCATCGTCTTGATCACCGCATTTGTCATCAGCCGCTACAAGAGATGTCCCAGTGATAAGATTCTCGTCGTCTACGGTAAGACTCGAGGAGATCAGAGTTCGAAGTGTTACGCCGGTGGTGCTGCATTCATCGTCCCTGTCATCCAAGATTACCAGTATCTTGATTTGACACCACTGTCCATCGATGTCAATCTGCAAGATGCGCTGAGTAAGCAGAATATTCGTGTGTCTGTGCCATCACAGTTTACCGTGGGTATCTCTACGGATCCTAAGCTGATGCAAGCAGCAGCTGAGAGACTTCTGGGTCAGACACGTAGTGATATATCTAAGCTCGCCCACGATATCATCATGGGTCAGATGCGACTGGTAATAGCCAATATGGACATCGAGGAGCTAAATACTGATCGTGACAAGTTCGTCCACTCTGTCTACGATCACGTAGGAGCCGAGCTACACAAGATCGGTCTAGACCTGATCAATGTCAACGTCACAGACATCCACGATGAAAGTGGCTATATACAAGCACTCGGTAAAGAGGCTGCGGCCAAAGCTATCAACGACGCCAAAGTCAAAGTAGCTAATGAAGTCAAGATAGGTAGCATCGGTGAAGCGCAAGCCATGCAAGAGCAGCGAATCAAAGTAGCCGAAGCCATCACTCAGGCAGAAATAGGTGAAGCCAATACATCGCAGGAGCAACGAGTCCAAGTGGCAGGTGCTAATAGCCGTGCACAGATCGGTGAAGCGGATGCATTGCAAGAGCAGCGTATACGTGTAGCAGAGGCCAACTCGCAAGCAGAGATCGGTGAAGCAGATTCTCAGGCCAGCGCTAACATAGGAAAGAACACCGCGGCAATCAAAATTGCAAATTCCAATGCTCTCAGAGATATAGAAATCGCAGAGGCAGAAAGAAAAGCAACAGCCGCCCGCAAAGTAGCAAGCGCCAAAGCTCTTGAAGAGGCCTATGTAGCGGAGCAGTCCAAGGAGATCGCAAGAGCGGCAATGGAAAAAGCCAAGCGAGAAGCCGATGAGGTCGTTATCGCTGACATCGATAAGCAAAAGGCGGTCATCAACGCACAGGCTGCTGCTGAGACGCAGCGTGAAATCGCCCGAGGTGAAGCTGATGCCATTCTTGCCAAGTTTAAGGCACAGGCAGAAGGTACAGAGGAACTCCTGCGGAAGCAAGCAGAAGGATTTGCTAAGCTTGTAGAAGCATCTGGAGGCAAGCCAACTGATGCAGTAGGATTTCTGCTCATCGATAAGCTCACTGAGCTTGCAAGTATCCAAGTAGAAGCCATCAAAGAAGTTGACATCGATAAAGTCGTTGTCTATGATAACGGTAGCGGTAAAGGAGTTGGAAACTTCGTAAAAGGTCTCTATGGTATGATGCCACAGCTCAATGACTTCCTCAATCAATCTGGAATGCATCTCCCAGAGACGCTGATAAAGCAAGTCACTACCGCGGAAGAGGAGGAGTAGAGCAGCTGCTCATCTCGTCTGTCTGCACTGCGTCAGACAGACAGGCCTGCCTGTGCTGCGTCAAGCAGACAGGTCTGCCTGTGCTGCGTCAGCCAGGTCGATTACGCATTAGAAAATTTGGGCACATTAGCTATAGGCCCCTTAGTTCAATGGATAGAATAGTGGTTTCCTAAACCATAGATGCAAGTTCGATTCTTGCAGGGGCTACCAGCTGACGGAGTGGATCTATCGAATCGCTCAATGAGACTGTCCAGCTGCACTGCGTCACGCTGATAGGCGAGCCTTGCACTGTGCATTGTTAGATAACTCGACGTAGTTAGTTGAGCTAAAATTCACCAGCCCTGTAGGGGCGACATCTACCAGCAGTGGACGCTCCGAAGATGCTGACGCATCCTCGAGAGCATCCATAGACATACGACAACGACGGACTACCATCTCCCCGTCAATAATTGTCCTTCCGTCGAAAGCCAACAATACCACAGTTCTTTACGTACAAATCACGAGCCCTGAAGGGGCGACATATAATAGCAGTGGACGCTCCGAAGATGCTGACGCATCCTCGAGAGCATCCATAGACATACGACAACGACGGACTACCACCTCCCCGCCAATAACTATCCTTCTGTCGAAAGCCAACGATACCACAGTTTTTTACGTACAAATCACTAGCCCTGCAGGGGCGAAATATAATAGCAGTGGACGCAGTCCGCTGTATCAAATCACACGCCACCTCGCCGGACTACAATCTCCTCAATGATAAAAATCCTTCCGTCGAAAGCCAATGATACCACAGGTCCATACACATATCTCAACCTGGCCAATATAATTAACAGCTCCGAAGATGCTGACGCATCCTCGAGAGCTAGCCGAGGTGTGCACACCGAGCGACAGTCGAGGTGTACATTTACCTTCCACAATTCCACCCAACAATGAACACAAACATCACGCGACTCAAAGAACTAAAGGAGCAGGCACTGCTGGGAGGTGGTGAAGACCGCATCGCCAAGCAGCACGGTAAAGGAAAACTAACGGCTCGCGAACGCATGCACTTCCTTTTTGATAAGGGCGACTATGAGGAAATAGGTATGCTGGTGACACATCGCAGCACTGACTTTGGCATGGAACGACAAAAATTTCTCGGTGACGGAGTTATTACAGGATATGGTCAAGTAAATGGTAGATTGGTATTTGCTTATGCTCAAGACTTTACCGTTTTTGGCGGAAGCCTAAGCGAAACCCACGCAGAAAAGATCTGCAAGGTGATGGAAATGGCTATGAAGAATGGCGCCCCCATTATAGGACTTAATGATAGTGGCGGCGCTCGTATACAAGAAGGTGTAAAGTCACTGGGCGGCTATGCCGACATATTTTATAGGAACACACTTGCAAGTGGAGTAGTCCCTCAGATCTCAGCAGTGATGGGGCCATGTGCCGGTGGCGCTGTGTACTCGCCTGCGATTACGGATTTTATCTTGATGGTCGAGGATAGCTCTTACATGTTTGTGACAGGACCCAATGTGGTCAAGACGGTGACCAATGAAGAAGTGACGGCAGAGGATCTCGGCGGTGCATCAGCTCATAGTCGCAAGAGTGGTGTCACTCATCTCACTGCTCCTCATGATCTTGCCTGCATAGAGCAGATCCGTCAATTGCTGAGCTACATGCCACAAAACTGTGAAGAGCTCACGCCGCAGCAGGAGTATAATCCAAGAGACGAGATGAGACCCGAGCTGGACAAGCTAGTTCCAGACTCAGCTCAGCAACCGTATGACATCAAGAATGCTATCACGGCGATCGCTGATCATCAGAGTTTTATGGAGATTCATCCAGACTACGCAGACAATATCGTGGTGGGATTTGCTCGCATAGCCGGTCGTAGTATTGGTGTCATAGCTAATCAGCCCATGAGTCTCGCCGGCGTGTTAGATGTGGAGAGTAGTAAGAAAGCAGCAAGATTTGTCCGCTTTTGCGATTGTTTCCAGATCCCGCTGCTCGTACTCGTAGATGTACCAGGATTTTTACCAGGAACTGACCAAGAGTGGAATGCTATCATCACTAATGGTGCGAAACTGCTATTTGCCTTTAGTGAAGCGACCGTACCGCGCATCAGCGTCATCACGCGCAAGGCCTATGGAGGAGCCTACGATGTGATGAATAGCAAGCATATAGGAGCAGACCTGAATTTTGCTTGGCCTACAGCTGAGATTGCCGTGATGGGAGCCAAGGGCGCTAGCGAGATTATCTTCCGCCGAGAAATTAACGAGGCGGACGATCAGACCGCCAAGTTGCTTGAGAAGGAAGCGGAGTATACCGAGAAATTTGCTCACCCTTACCGAGCCGCTGAGCGCGGATTTATCGATGAGGTCATCGAGCCTAGGTATACGCGTGCTAAGCTGATCAAGGCTTTCAAGATGCTAGAGAACAAGGACGATCAATTGCCTTATAAGAAACATAGCAACATACCTCTATGAGCCAGTTGGCATCACAAATCAAACTATTTAGGTATTATAAGACGCTTGGCGAGGGCGCTATGGCGCAGATGCAAGAGTCCGATCTCACGCAGTCTATCTATGAGGGCGGCAACAGCGTAGCCGTCATAGTAGGGCATCTCCATGGTAATATGCTGTCTCGATGGACAGGATTTCCAGAGCAAGATGGAGAGAAGGAATGGCGTCAACGAGATCAAGAATTTGAGTTCCAGCTCACTACTAAAAACGAAATCGACGAAGCGTGGGAAGATGGCTGGACATGCCTGATGCGTGCGCTAGAGCCCTTGAGAGATAGCGACATGAATCGCATCACCTACATCAGACAGGAGGGGCATACAATTGCAGAAGCCATAGGACGACAGGTGGCGCACTATGCTTATCACGTGGGTCAGATAGTAGTCCTCGCCAGGTATCATGTGGGAGAGGACTGGAAGAGCCTGAGCATACCTAGAGGCGAGTCCGCAACTTTTAACCAGAAGAAGATGACAGGCCAGAAAGTCATCAAGCATTTCACTGATCATTGATTCCAATCATCGAGACAATTCACGCTTAGTGTTCTGCCTAGACAGCTAGATGCGTAGCACTACTTCAATCAATACCATTCCATGAAAGCCCTAGTCCTCACTGCACCAGAGTCCTTACCTGCGTATCAAGATTGGCCAATGCCCGAGCCTAGACCGGGTGAAGAGCTTGTGCGTGTCCGAGCCGCTGCACTCAATCGGCGTGACTATTACATCACACAGGGTCAGTATCCAGGAGTAAATTGTCCTGTTGTCCTAGGAAGCGACGGAGCAGGTGAAGTGAATGGTCGCAGAGTCATCATCAATCCAGGGCTTGAGTGGGGTGACAAGGAAGCACATCAGAGCGATGAGTTCACAGTGCTAGGGATGCCTCGGGATGGATGCATGGCGGAGTACGTCAGTGTCTCGTCATCTCATCTCTACGATACACCGGCCCACCTAGACGACGTCACAGCCGCGGCCTTACCACTGGCAGGAGTGACAGCCTATCGTGCTCTGATGGTACGTGCCGCTGCACAGCCCGGTGAGCGTGTGCTCATCACAGGTATAGGAGGCGGTGTGGCTATGATGGCTTTACAGTTGGCCGTAGCCCATGGCTGCCAAGTGTACGTCAGTAGTAGCAGTGAAGAAAAGCGCTCTGTAGCCCTGAGTCATGGAGCCTCAGGTGCCTACGATTACACAGCAGACGCCTGGCACAAGACCGTTCAGAGAGATAGTGGCGGCATAGATGTAGTGATAGATGGTGCTGGCGGCTCATCTATGCAAGATATCATCAAGGTATGTCGTCCAGGAGGTCGTATCGCCATGTACGGTGGTACAGCTGGCAAGATGGATGGTCTCAGTCCTCAGATATTTTTCTGGCGGCAGCTTACTCTTCTAGGTAGCACCATGGGTAGTCCTAGTGACTTTGAGCAGATGCTCGAGATGGTAGGCAAGCACAGGATCGTCCCGGTGGTGGACAGTATCTATGACCTTGAGGATTTTAAGAGCGCTTTCGCGCAAATGCACACAAGCACCCAATGCGGCAAGCTGGTGCTCAGCTGCTGAAAGAACTGGTTGCCTGATTCATTTCGCAGATCTTGTTAGGAATTCCCGACCATCCGCTCACATCGTCTTGCGAGGTCCATATATTTTGTTGCTTTTATATGATGAGCATGTCCACTGCACGGGCTTACCTACTGGAGGTCAAGTGCTTGCGTGTAGTATGCATGTACTTTTACAAAGCCGTAGTCCATACGTGCGTATCGTCACATTCCCTCTTTAGGGGGATGCGCGACTGATAGATCTTGGTCCAATTTTGAATTGTATCAAAAAGGATGTACATAGAGAATCACTAATTCTTTACTCTCTTCTGGTCACAATTCTTAAACGATTGACATAGACAAGTGAATCACTCTTTCAGACCTTAACCCAGTCTGAAGAGTTCATAACCCCAAAAAACAACTTTTTTCTAACCCTAATTAACCAATTATTATGAACTTACGTAACTCGCGCTTGACAGCGCTAGCGGTATGCCTATTTTGCATACCTTTCTTGACTCACGCTCAGTGGGTAGGTGGTAATCCGTGGACTGGAGTCGATCCACAAATACAAAATTCTGATCCTCATCTGGAATTTGACGTCACAGGTACAGGCGTCAATAGGAATGGAGGTCTAGAGTTCCAAGGGGCTGGTTCGACCGAGGCATTCTTCACGTATCATGTTGCAGGCAACTTCCTGTATTTTAACAACTCTACTAGTACTTCCAACCCTTACCTATTATTTGATCTGGACAACCCAAGTGTTAGCACTACGACCAATGGAGGAATCAATCTGGGACGACTCGACGGATCTCATCTCACCACCGATGGTAACGAGATCCAAGCTAAAAATGGGTCAGCAAATTCATTGCTTTACTTAAATTTTTGGGGTGCCAATACATTGATCGGTACCGGCAATACTTCTGGAGATCTTATTGTAGGTAATGGAAATGATCTATTTGTAGACAACAGCGAAGGTCGAGTTGGTATGGGTACAGCTGCACCTGCAGATGAACTTCATATCGTCAAGGCTGGCTCTGCGGATCTCCGCTTGGAAAGCACTGGATCCAAGTATATCCGTCTTTATGAAGACGCATCAAACCAAAGTGCATTCTTCGGTCACAATGGTGTAAATGATATGTTTATTCGCAATACCGCTACAACCAACGGTGATATTTTCATACAGACTGACAATGGACTATCTGGTTCGACTGTTACACTAGAGGCAGGTGGCTTTTTTGGTCTAGGTACGTTGAACCCGGCAGAGAAACTAGATATCAATGCTGGCATTAACGGAGGAGCAGTGATTTCCGCCAGTAACTATCCGTACATGAGACTCAATGCCACTGGGGGGACTGAAGATATGACGATCAATTTTCAAGAAGCAGGTAGTTTCGTAGCTAACATTGGCTGGGAGGGAAGTGCTGATTATCTCTACATTAACTCTCAAACCGTCAACGGCGTGCGACCAGACATCGTCCTCCGAGACGGTCGCATAGGTATAGGCAAGAACAATCCCGCTGCAGCCTTTAAGATGGATGTCACAGGTAATGTGAACATCGTCGGTGAGCTATCAGCTAGCTCAGATAAGCGACTCAAGAAGAACATAGAAGAGATATCATCTGCCCTTGAGACAGTAGATGCGCTACGCCCCGTACACTATGATTTCCGGGTCGAAGATTATCCTGAGATGGACATGCCTGAGCGTCACAAGATGGGTCTCCTAGCTCAAGAAGTGCGTGAAGTGCTACCTGAGCTCGTATCAGTAGGATCAGAGCTGACTTCTCCAGACGGAGAAACATTTGAGGCACTTAGTGTCAACTATGTAGAGCTCATACCACTTCTAATCGCTAGTGTACAAGAGCTCAGAGCTCAAGTAGAAGAGCGTGACACGAAGATTGCTGATCTTGAGAGCGATATCGATGGACGATTGGCAAGACTAGAGGCGCTTCTAAGCACTGATAAGTCTTCTAAAGCTGTCGACTAAGCGCACATAGCACCTTAGCAAGCGCATGGCAGGAATTCACCAGATGCTCTCAGAGCTTCTAGAGGTCCTGTATCAAGTAGTTTGATTGATGTGAATGACGCGTTCAGCGGACGATATCCCCCATTCGCGGTATTTTGCGATGAATCCGACTCTTCGATACCAGAAATTTGCCAAGATGTAAGTATATTCGTCTGTGAAAGTCGTGTAGTACGTATGTATAAAGATCATATACGTCCGATTTTCAGCCTTCCGTAGATCAATCCGATGCTTTCACGAGTGGATCCATGGAAAATTTGCAAGATGAGTAGGGGTGCGGCTGTTTACAGCTGTCCTATAACTGCAGATTGATTAGCAATATCACCCAAAGGGGGTATTGTGAAGCAGAAATGCCGAGCATACCTTTGATTCTGAAAGCATCACATAAATAACAATAACCCAAAAAACCTGGAATATCCAGACTAACTGTAAAAAATGAATACAATGAAAAATTTAGTAGTACTCTTAGTAGCCTGTGTAGGGCTCTTGATCAGCTTTGGAGCTGAAGCACAATTGAAGGTAGTGAGTAGTGGAGATGTGGGAGTGGGGGTATCGAGCCCTGATAGAAAGTTACATGTTGCTGGGATCAATGGTATTGCCAGAATTGATCGGAGTGGTTCTTCTGCTCCAGGATTTTTGCTGGCTAATACTAGGCCAAATCTTAACGTAGAAAAGGCGTTCTTTTTCGGTGTACCAGCATCCGCTACAAATAACGGTTACTTCTATATTGGTGATTACGGCACAGCGACTTCAGGTATAGTAACGAGAAGATTAGTAGTTGACAACGATGGAGATGTGATCATTGGTAGCACCACCAATATATCTGATGGTTATAAGTTAAGAGTTGAGGGATCGGCTTTCAAAACGGATGGTCAATCCCAATGGAATATCATTTCAGATCTAAAGACAAAAAGTAGTGTCGATGAATTTGAAATGGGACTGGATGAAATTTTAAAGCTCAAGCCTGTGCTTTATACATATAATGGTAAGGCTGGCACAGAGAAGGGATCAGAGAGAGTTGGTATAGTTGCTCAAGACTTGCGAAAAGTATTCCCGCATATGGTTGAGGAGTTTACACATTATGAGACCGTAACTCCAGAAGATGTAGACGGTGATGATTCTGCAATGATTAATCGGGAAGAAAAATTTTTAAGTATTAATACTAGTTCACTCCAGTGGGTTTTAGTTAATGCAGTTAAGGATCAACAAGATATCATTGACAGCCAAACTGAAGCGATCGAAGATTTACAGGATGAAATTGCACATATTAAAGAGATGATCGCAGCTGGTCTATCTAGTACTGATGGCCAAGAGTTGAATGCGACATTGAGTATTGGCGAAGATGTAGGTGATTATAAACTTGAACAGAATGCACCAAATCCGTGGTCTAATGAAACGGTAATCAACTTTGAAGTTCCTGAAAATGTAACTTCTGCAAGCATAGAATTCTTTTCTAACAAGGGAGAATTGTTAAAAGCTGTCAAAGTTGCGCAGGGAGAATCAACAATAAGAGTCAATGGTGAAAACATTCCTTCAGGCACGTATAACTACGCTTTGAGAATTAATGGTGATATTGTAGAGACTAAGCGAATGACGTTCATACAGAAGTAATTTTAGACTAAGCTTTTTACAAGAGCAGAATATTCAAAGGCTGACCTGTCATATGACAGGTCAGTCTTTTTGCTATGTGATAGATTGAAATAGAGTTCTAGCCGTATTCATGTAAGTATGCTGATGTTTTGTAGTAAGATGTCTCTGGATATCGTTGATCCTAGAACAAAGGTTATATGAATATTCTTATGCATAAGAGGTTACGTAAATAGAATAGAGTTCAATAACATAAAGAAACGGCGGCATGACTAGCAGAGATTCTGCTTTTACTTATTCTGAATTGCTTCTTGTGGTAGATAGGTTTTAGCAACTACATAGATACTCGCAAACGAAATTACCTGTGTATAACTATCGCAAAGTTGACTTTTGAGTGAAGCATCCCCACAGCCGCCTCAGTTTGAAGACCAGGCTATAGCCTCCTTCAAGCTGGTAATGAGAATCACAGACAAATAGCATCTTATCTAATCAAGAAGACAAAAGATCTATTAACCTAGCCGATGGAAAGGCTTGTCGCAGAAGAATCTTGGAGATTCCATAGCAAGCTATGAAGTCGCGATGTTTGCTTAGTGAACGGATGCAGCGCTTACTGGAGTTCCATGCGTGATTGGAGTTTCAGTTACATCCATTTTGGCACTAATTTGCCGCTCTTGCAGCGAGGCTAGCGCATTTAGCTAGTCTATCAAATGATATGTGACAGTCGTGATTCCAGCATAGCGACGCTTGATTTAGTATTCATAGTTAGTGGGTAAGGTCATGTCTTGTGAACAGTAGTTTCTATAACAATAATTTTGACGAGTGTGATCGATATGTCTAGATTTCTATCCTAGTAGTTGGTTTAAGCCATTTGGTGCATTAGGCTTCATAGCGAGAGCCGCATGTGCGACAAGATGAAATGCTTCTCTGAGGAGGCATAGCGGGCTATATGCATCTCGGCTCATCTCGGCTGCCGCTCGATGGCCAGCCGCTCGATGAACGGCTCTGGAGGCTCGTACACACTACGTAAGTCGAGCAGGATAAGCCTGCCAGCCTCCGGTAGGCTTGCCTACCTCTGGTAGGAGCCTGATCTTGAAGCAGAT
>ENA-ORXU01000339-ORXU01000339.1-marine-metagenome-genome-assembly--contig:-NODE-339-length-56547-cov-3.956809_pt1 | contig 56547 bp, 44 predicted proteins | sample MGYA00237869_ERZ511484 | MGnify/ENA metagenome assembly ERZ511484 | reverse complement strand
ATTTTGAATTAAAATTGAATTAAAGTTCCTTAGGTACGACGTGCCATAGCAAGAAAGATAACTTCCTCGTGATTCCGAGTTCTGTAGGAACGACACACTATAGCAAGGAAGGTAACTTCCTTGTGAAAGTTCAGAGAAATTTTCAAATGTAATTTTTTTATTAGATCGAAATTCGCTTAGCCAGCCATGAACTCACGTTCACGGCAATATCATGCCGTTCCGCTGGAACTCTGATTATATAATTTATCACACCGAGTCTGTAGGAACGACATGCTCTAGCAAGGAAGGTAACTTCCTTGTGAAAGTTCAGAGAGCTTTCAAATAAATTTCCTATTAAATCTAAATCCGTATAGCAGCCATGAACTCACGTTCACGGCAATATCATGCCGTTCCGCTGGAACTGTGATTCTATATTTTATCACACCGAGTTCTGTAGGAACGACATGCTATTGCAAGGAAGGTAACTTCCGTGTGAAAGTTCAGAGAGCTTCCAAATAAAATTTTCTTATTGGATCTAAATCCGTTTAACAGCCAAGAACTCACGTTCACGGCAATATCATGCCGTTCCGCTGAAACTCTGATTATATAATTTATCACACCGAGTTCTGTAGGAACGACATGCTCTAGCAAGGAAGGTAACTTCCTTGTGAAAGTTCAGAGGACTTTCAAAAGTAATTTTCACATTGGATCTAAATCCGTTCAACATCCATGAACTCACGTTCACGGCAATATCATGCCGTTCCGCTGGAACTCTGATTTTAAATTTTATCACACCGAGTTCTGTAGGAACGACATGCTATTGCAAGGAAGGTGACTTCCTTGTAGCGCTTTCATTTTGAATTAAAATTGAATTAAAGTTCCTTAGGTACGACGTGCCATAGCAAGAAAGATAACTTCCTCGTGATTCCGGGTTCTGCAGCAACGACACACTATAGCAAGGAAGGTAACTTCCTTGTGAACATCTCACACCCCCTACGACTCCTCCTCTTCCTTAGCTTTCGCTGCAGCCAACACACTCTTATTTCGACGCTGATCGCTAATGTCACGATGTACCGCAATGCCCGCATTTAATTCAAAGCCTGCTAATAAAATAAAACAATTAATCTGCAACCACAACATCACCATAACAAGTGTACCCAATGGCCCGTAAAAGTTATCGTAATTGCCAAACTGATTGACAAACCAAGAAAATAATACAGATGATAAAAGTGAAAGTAATGTTGCAAAATTTGTTCCGATAGAGAAAAACCCAAATCGCTTTTTTGTCGGTGGGGCAAAATGATAAATGTTGGCTATAATACTGTAAATTAATAGCAATATAAACAACCAACGAATCAATTTATAACTAAAGAATTCCCAACCACCCACAATCGTATTGGCCTGCAGCCAGGCAAATAATATACCCGAACCGAAAATCAATATCAAAGCCAATACACATAAAAAACCTATCAAAAAAGTCAATCGAACCGCCGCAGCACGTCGCTGTAGCCAACCCCGCTTACGAAATGTAAAATCGTAGTTTTTATCAAATCCACGCATCATCGCCTCCATTCCATTCGATGCAAAATAGATAGCCAAGACAAATCCAATGGATAATAAATCTACACGATCACGAGAAAATACATCACCTAACAAATCCATGATAAAAACATAAGCCTGATAAGGGAGCAAATCCATTATCAAATCACTCACCATATTTTGAATATTCTCGATTGGTACAAACGAGACAATACTAAATAGAATAATCATAAAAGGAAAAAGCGATATAAAAAAACTAAATGCCATGGAATTAGCGCGCGTCATGATATCATCCCGCTGCGTTTCTCTATAAATAAATGAACCAATTTTCATAATCGAAACACCTTTAAATCCGGGTAAGGATTTTTGTTTCAGTAAATCAATCGTCTTGGTGACCAAAGGGTGGTTCTCAATAAATTCCGATATGTCTTCTAATTTTTTAAACAAAAAAGGGTTGTAATTTTTCTTTTAGCGAATCTGGTATGCCACAGCGCTTGCCAGTTGCTTTTGAGACAAACGTAAGCGTTACCGTAGCCTTATTCAATAACTTATTTCTTTCATTGTACAAGTTAAATAAAAAATGGATGTCACGATCAGGCATGGTTTCGAGCATACTTTCGATACGGATGATTTCATCGTATTTGGCAGGGCGCATATATGTAACTTCCATGTGTATCACAGGTAACATGACGCCAGTCTCATCTTCCATATCCCTGTACCGAATACCGAGTTGGCGCAATGCTTCAACACGTCCAACCTCATAGTATTCAGGATAATGACCATAATATAAATATCCCATGCGATCCGTCTCGCCGTAGGTGACGCGTCGGTAACAATTGTGTTTGAACATCTTAAAATGAATTAAATGATAGAATCTATATTGATCACAGGTCGATCACGAAAGCGGATCCCGCAAGATCGGACATGTCATACAATGCGACCCGCCGCGCCCGCGTGAAAGTTCATGCGACGGCAGAGTGACGATCGTATTTTCAATCGTCTCGGGTTTTATCTTTTGAGCGGCCACTTCGTCCAAAAACTCCAACGCAGGAACGACGCGATAGCCGGCTTCCTCAAAAGCTGCTGCCGTGCGTACATTCCGATCATAGGTCAATCCGACACCCGGTTTTATAGCTACCAAATTACATGAATCCGTCCATTGCTCGCGCTCCTGATAGGGAGAAACGCCTTGTCCAGAAAAAATGAATTTCATATCGGGGTTGACCTCATTGAGCATGTATTCGGCAATAGAAGCATACATATCAACACTTCCATCCTTTTTATAAACAAGTACATTTGATGAATCACCGTCATACACAATCGGTTTATAGCAAGCGACATGATTTCGGTTGATCCTAGTAAAGAGTGTATCTATATGCATGAAAGATCGCTCGCTCGGCACAGTCATCTGCACCACATTATCTACCAATCCTTTTTCAAATACGGTCTCTTTTACCTTATGAAATGCATAGTCTGTCGTTCGTTCACTTTTCCCAATAAGCAGGTTGTTGCGATCGAGCATCATCATATCGCCTCCTTCCACTGACACCTGTTCTGCTCGCTTTGAGGGAGGAAAGAGTTCTACATCATTGAGATTGATCACTCGACTATGGCTAATCAGATCTTTGAAGTATGGGTGCGCAAAGAAAACGAAACGGGTCAGAAGGTTTTCGCGTTGTCGTGCCTCTTTAGCAGCTTTGGTAATCAACACGTGATCCTTGATTGTCACAGCAATATCTCGCGTAAAAATGAAATTTGGGATTGGATCAAAAAGATAATGATCCTCATCCTTATTGTAACCCGTGACGAGAACTTCGGCGAGATCGGCATGCTGAAGTCTGAGAAGCGGTTCGGCATAGTAACCCGGAAGTTCTTCAAAATCAAGAATCAGATCGAGCAATTTGTGCTTTTGCGCCACCGAATGAGACAATGCCTCTGTGATGAGGTCACGAACTTCTATTACATTTTCCTTTCCGATGAAATAGCTCATCACATTTCTGAAAATAGCATGTTCACGTTGCATCTCTGGAAGAAATACGATGTCATCAAACAGCAACTCTTCAGCTCGTTTTGGAGAAATTCGACCGATGCCAGCATCAGGTTCGTGAACAATGACGCGCCGAAGCTGCCCGATTTCTGAATCACAAAATACGTTGTCCATGTGCCTGATTTGATAATAGTAAGCTGCGAATTTAGCATTTTTAGGAGTTCTTCCTTCGATGAAATATCTGACTCGACTGCATGGATTATTGTCGCAAAGGCTCGTACGCGATACAAGACAGCGCCGAATCTATTTTATGAGCTATACATGCATCTGATTTTCGATGAAATCATGGCACAAAGAGGTGACCAATTCTGTTCGATGAATAAGATTGAGTCCTTAATACAGTACAGCTTGGAAAAGTCATAATAGCTTCTGTTGGTCAAGTCCCTTTTATCCCGTATTTTCCGTTAATTTGCAAGATAGTCGATAATATGTGCTGGACCTTCGAAGATGATTGCAATAAGCGAACTATCAAGAGGTGTCAGTAATTTCAATAGAGGGACCATGGCAAAATTCTTAAAAAATCTTAAAGGACTTTTCATCGCAACGGATGAAGAACTCATAGAGGCAGAACGTCAGCGGACTGGTGGTGATAGTTCTTCTAGTACGCCTACGACTTCATCAAGTTCATCGGCACCTGCCCAATCTTCGGAATCGATCGTACAAATAGATCGGTCAGACATCGTGGCGGGGGCAGAAGGAAAAGTCGATCAAAAATTTATGGACATACTCCTAGAGAGCGTCACGAAGAATAATCAGGAAGGGTATGACTATTTGGAATATAAGCAGGCTCTGCAATCGTTGAAGAAAATGGATATGGATGAATCGACACGATTTCAATCAGCATTTGCTATGGCGCAGACGATGGGAGCCTCAAAACAAAAATTAGTAGAGACCGGAGAAGCGTATTTGCAAGTCTTAAAAAGCGAAGAGGAAAAATTCATGGTGTCGGTGGCTAATCAACGTCAATCTAAAATCGATCAGCGACGTCAAGAATTATTGAATATTGATAAATGGGTCGCTGAGAAACAAGCAGAAATTCAAAAAATAAAAGAGCAGATTGCTAAGAAAAAAGCGAATAAAACGAAATTTGAAAAGGAACTTGCGAGTACAGCAACTAAAATCGAAACTGTAAAAAATAATTTTGAAGCTTCATACAAATTTTTATCAGCTCAAATAGTTGATGATATAAATAAAATAAAACAATACTTAAAATAATTATTGCATGTCAAATAAACCAAAATCTTTTTGGAAGCGACCCGAAGGTGTAACAGGAGGCCTCGTATTAGCTGGCTTGGTTTTAGGTGGTGGGGCACTGCTCTTAACCGTTCTGCCGGCCTTAATAACGGCCTTCTCGAGCATGGTGTCGTTAATGGTCATGCTGGCCGTTGTCGGTATCTTGATTTATATGGTGCTCGATCCAAAAATGCGCAACCTCGTGTGGTACATGTATAAAAGTGTTATGCGTTGGATCACTGGATTATTCGTCACGATCGATCCAATCGGAATTTTGAAAAATTATGTCGATGATCTACGGGACAATCTCAAAAAGATGAATATGCAAATCGGCAAATTGCGTGGCCAAATGCATAAACTCAAAGAACAAATTGTCAATAATAAAAAAGCGATCTCATCGAATCTGGAAATGGCCTCAAAAGCCAAAGACACTAATCGCCGCGACGTGATGATATTAAAATCGCGAAAAGCAGGCCGTTTGAAAGATTCGAATCTAAAACTAGAGGATCTCTATAAAAAAATGGAAGTACTCTATCGTGTCCTCACTAAGATGTATGAAAATTCTTCTATCATGATGGAAGATATCGAAGATCAAGTCATGGTCAAGCAACAAGAACGAGAGGCCATACGCGCTAGTCACGGTGCGATGAAATCTGCCATGAATATTATATCTGGAAATACCGACAAACGATATATGTTCGATCAGGCTCTTGAAGCCATCGCCGATGACGTCAGTATGAAAGTAGGGGAGATGGAGCGTTTTATGGAAATGTCTGAGAGCTTTATGAACAGTGTCGATCTGCAGAATGGTGTCTTCGAGGAGAAAGGAATGAAGATGCTCGAAAAGTGGGAAAAAGAATCGAGCCTTATTCTTGGATCAGAAAAAGATTCATTGCTCTTACAAGCCGAGAATGACAGTGATGTCCTCGATTTGAATGAGCCCGTTGCTCGACCACAGCGTGCCGAAGGTCACCGCAATCAATATGATAATTTTTTCGATTAAAATATATAAGCCAATTGGCTTCATTTATTGTTTAAATAATTTTACATCAAAATAAAATTTAATTATGTCTACTCGTTTAACACCACTATCAAGAATATTAATTACTTTGCTCATACTCGCGGCGATATTTTTTGGTTTCCGATACTTATATAATAATACTGATCTCGGCGATAAAATTAAAAGCGCCGCCGATGGTGACGGAGTTGAGAAAGTCGACGATAAGGATGGTACTTCTGATAATCGCACAGCTGCGCCTACAGGTACGACTAAGGTGGATGATGATGAGCCATTGATTGTTCAAGTATTTACGTGGGGAGGATATGCTCCAGGTATATATTTCAATGAAGGATTTAAGCCTTCAAAAAATTCGCGGTATTATCGAGACTATGGATTAAATGTAGAATTCAAATTAATCGATGATTTTGATGCTTCGCGTTCAGCGTGGATTGGTAACTCCGTACATTTATTAGGTAATGAGGTGAGCGCCATGGCTACTGAAATGGAAAAACTAGGGAAGCATGATCCAAAAATATTAATGCAAGTTGATTGGTCGCGCGGTGGTGATGCAATTATAGGTCGTCGAGGAATAAAATCTATTAATGATCTCAAAGGTAAATCTGTAGCCGTAACCCCATACACGCCGAGTCAGACATTTTTGATTTTTGCCTTGGAAGCAGCGGGACTATCTCAAAAAGATGTAAAAATCGTAGATGTTCCTAGCGCGATTGATGCTGCGACTGCTTTTAAAAGTGGTCGTGTGGACGCTGCTGTGGTCTGGAGCCCGGATGATGTCTTGGCGACGAGGGACGTGCCAGGATCAAGTATACTACAATCTACCCGTGAAGCATCTCATATTATTGCGGATGTATTTATGGTGAAACAATCTTATGCAGACAAGCATCCTGAAAAATTAGCCAAATTTTATGAGGGTTGGATGCGTGGCGCAGCTGAACTAAATGCGAATAAAGCTAACATGCAAAAAGCGGCAAAAATACTTGCAGATGGAACTGGCTTGCCGGTGGAAGATGCCCTTGGCATGATGCAAAATGTTAGATTGACAACACACGGTGATAATAAAAACTTCTTCGGTATGAACGCTGATTATAAAGGTGTGACGGGAGAATCGCTTTACTCAAAAATGGGTGCGGCATTTGAAAAAATCGGATATGCCCCAAAAAATAGACCGAGCTGGAGAAACATGAGTTATGCTCCAGCAATTTCAGCAGCGAAACTGACCGGAAAAGAACATTTTGCAGAAGGACAAAAAGATTTTACGCCAGCAAAACCAGCTGACAAAGTAAAATCAGCAATTTCATCCAAACCGGTATCCATCAGTTTCCAAACAGGTAGCTCAACCGTAAGTGAAAATGCGAAGACGATTATCGATTTGCAGTTTGCTGACGTGGCCAAAGCTTATGGGAATGCACGGATTCGCGTAGAAGGAAATACAGATTATACCGGGAGTCGTGAAACTAACTTGAGGCTTTCAAAAGAGCGCGCTCAAGCTGTAGCATCATATTTGCAGAATCAATATAATATTGATAAAGATCGATTCATCATCGTCGGTAACGGACCTGATAAGCCTGTTGCCGGTTGCGAAACGGATAAGTCTCCAGCATGCCTGGCTAAAAACCGACGTACAGAATTTCAATTGATTGCCGATTAATGGCAGGTAAAACTCAAAACTTATTAAAGCTTCGTGGCATGATCCCGTCACGGATTAATTTGATACTACAAGTAGGTGGTTTCTTTTTATTTTTTCTAGTGTGGTACGTCCTGACTATGGGATCAAATCCTGTATTTCCGGATACAATATTGCCGACACCATACGATTCATTTAAGGCATTTTTTACGCTATTACATGAGAACGACCTTGTTGTCCACGTGCTTCATTCCGTTGGTTTAAATTTAGGCGGATATATAGAAGCTATCGTGTTATCTATTTTGTTTGGTTTCGTGATCGGTTTATTTCCATTATTTAGAGGATTGTTTCAAAAACAAGTGGACGCCTTACGCTTCGTTCCATTGACAGCAGTCACTGGCATATTTATTGTTTGGTTTGGAATAGGCGTTGCGATGAAAATTCATTTTTTGGCCTTTGGTATTTTTATTTATTTGTTGCCAGTCGTTGTTCAGCGTATAGATGAGGTTTCTGATGTTTATACAAAGACCGTATACACGCTTGGAGCCAATACATGGCAGACGATTAAGTCAGTATATATACCTTTTGTGATGTCCAAAGTTGTGGATGATATTCGCGTTCTAACGGCTATTTCATGGACTTATATCATTATTGCCGAGGTCCGTGGAAGCGATCCAGGTATAGGTGCATTGATGTGGCGTCTCGGCGGACGACTTGGACAGGTAGACAAATTGTTTGCCTTATTAGTCATCGTAATTTTCATAGGTGTCGTTCAAGATCAACTCTTCAAAATGTTAGATCGACACTTCTTTCCACATAAATACCTAATAAGTGGCGAATACGGTAAGACAAAACAGCCTTCAGCGATACAAGTGATGCTTACTTATGTATGGAAAACATTGTTTTACGTCATACTTGCCATAGCATTGCTGCTAATAATAAATGAATATACCGGAATCATCACAAGTGAAAAAATATTCGCATATTATTTTGGTGGAACAGCTTCCATTGTCATTTTTAGTTTAATTGGCTTGATCGTCTATCAAGTCTACTCATTGTCAAAATCATTGAAAAAATAAATATGGATTTTTTTCAAACTTTGGAAGCCGAACTACAACCGCAAATTGATAAGATTTTAAATCACGCATTTTTAAATCGTATCAAGGACGGTTGGCTAAATCAGACTCAGTTAAAGTATTTTGTTGGTCAGTATGGCGTTTATTGTCGATACTTTCCACGATTTTTATCTGCAGCCGCTGCTAATATTCCAGATGACCCAACGCGTATGGCGCTAGTCGAAAACCTCTGGGAAGAACACGGCGAAGGAGTCATAGCAAAATCACACAGGATATTGTATAACAACTTCGCAAAAGCAGTAGGTTATACCGTAGAAGAACTGGAAGCAGTAAAGCCATTAGCGACGACGGAAATATGCGTAGATAATTTAATGGATTTATGTCGGGACAAACATTTCTTGATTGGTCTGGGAGCGCTAGGGCCTGGAACAGAATATTTCACGAATGATGAATATCGCATAGTTGAGACCGGTATGAAAACCTACGATTTTCTCAATCCGGACGATATAGAATTTTGGACAGTTCATATTTCTTTGGATGAGCACCACTATTCTGATATGATTGATGCGATACGTCCATGGGCAAAAACAGAAGAGCATCAACAATTAATTCGTAAAGGTGCATTGAAAGCACTTGCATTGGAATATATATTTTGGGAAGGACTTGAAAATAATCTTCCAGGCAAGTAGCCACGTTTTCGAAAAGAATAATTTATAAATTATGTTCACAGATAATCCGACCACAAATAATATCATCGAACTGCGAAATATTTCTCAGTCCTATGATGGGGGTAAGACGTTCATCATGAAAGATTTGGATTTTCTCGTTGAAAATAAGGAAGGTCAAGGCCAATTTGTTGTTGTACTTGGAATGTCCGGTAGTGGAAAATCAACAATACTTCGATACATTGCCGGTTTGCAGTCACCTACATCTGGAGTAGTTAATATTGATGGCAAGCCTGTCAGTAAAGACAATCGTGCCGGTATGGTATTTCAACAGTATTCATCATTGCCATGGATGACCGTATTGGAAAATGTCGCCTTAGCACTCAAGTTCCAGGGAATGAATAAAAAAGATCGTGAAGCCAAGGCGATGGAAATGATCGAGATGGTCGGATTAGCAGGTCATCATGAAAAGTTTGCTCAGTATCCTACACTGTCAGGCGGACAATTACAGCGTGTAGCAATAGCACGAAGTTTACTTGCCAATTCTAAGATATTATTAATGGACGAACCATTTGGTGCATTGGATATCAATACACGATCGCAAATGCAGGATATGTTGGAGGACATTTGGTTGAAGTTTCATACAACCATCGTATTCGTTACACACGACATTTCAGAAGCTGTGTATCTCGGTGATGATATTTACATTTTATCGGCACCTCCGGCGACATTTGTAGAGCATATCAATGTGGATTTGCCATTTAATCGCACTCGCGAGACTAAACGAAATCCTAGATATATCGAACTGGTACAAGAGGTTGAAGATCGAATGATTAAAGTCTCCAAAATGAAACCCACTCCTCAGGTGATAAAATAATTTTTGAGAATACAACCAATTCACATACGATTCGGGAGCCTTTAGCAATTGGCTATTAGCTTGAATGTGCCCTCATGAATTAAGTTGACAGGTGTTTAGGCTAATGGCTAAAAGCCAAAAGCTGGGAATTCCTCATAGGTGCTCCAGTATTATATTTCAATGCGGATCTATCAACGGAAACAAAATTGCACTTCAAAATAGGAATTACCCTCCTTGATATTCTCTAGAAATAATGTCACTTCTCCAAGATTTAATATTTTTGTTATGCACCCGCCAAGATATTTTTTATAAAAGATATCATTACAAATCTCGAAGAGATGAGATGACATAATTAAACCCCGCCAAGAAAATGTCAATACGCCAAGGTTGCGCCAAACTCGCACCAATATTTAATAATTTATACCGATCCTAATTCAAAACAAACAATTTAGTTTTAATCCTTCCATCCGTCGTAATAACACGAGCAACATATTGACCTGCCTGTATATGCCGAAGATCCAATTGTCTATCACCATCAAGCTTTTCTGCCACCATAACGAGTTGCCCCTTCATATCCATAACCTCTAAGACGTACTCCCCAATAGGTCGGTGTAATGTCGTCACAATCATTTTTTCAGCAACAAACAACTCTATATCACGATCATACAGAGTCGGGTTGGACGTACTTGACATTTCCTCTACTTCGATCGAATCTATTTCAAATTCACAGCCATTTTCATCGATGATCGTCACCGAATAAAAACCAGCAAATAAATTTAATATATCCTCTTGATTTGCATAAAACGAAGTGTCCAATAACCATGTCACATCATACGGCGTTGTACCACCTGTGATATTGATTTCAATACTACCATCAAATCCACCCGGGGTGCTAACATCTGTCACGGTTAAAGAATCGACAAAAAGCGAATCGGGCGCGGATATGGTAAATGTATCGAGTACCACACAATTGGCGTCATCTTCAATCCGAACAGCATATGTGCCCGGCGAAAGCGCAAACGGATCGACGACATTTGGAGTCAAACCAAATGAATACGGCATTGTTCCACCCGTCGCATTAATCAATGCAACGCCATCTTGACTATCTGAACACGAAGCATCCATGGTAGAAATTTCAGGAGCTAAATCAGATACCACGGTAATTGAGAACGAAGTTGTATTTCGATTGCCAAATTGATCTAGTATTTCATAGGTTTCTATTGTCGTACCGACAGGAAAAACCTGTCCAGAACCAATTCCACTCACTAGATTAACCATGACATCTCCACAATTATCCATTCCCTCAGGAAGTGTATAAAAAAGCGAATCACACGTATTCACCGTGATATCATCTGGAACCATGACAAATTGCGGGGTGATTGTATCCGCAACCATCAGATATATCGTTTGTGGACCGACATTGCCCGTCGCGTCTCGCACGATGATATTTTCTGAAACTAAACCGGAGTCGTCACAATCAACCACGATTTCGATATAGTCAGCCGTCGGATTTGCATCACAGTTATCAATCAAGTTGTCAAACAATGTCATGCTGTCTAAAACAGCAGTTCCACTTGAATCGATGAATAAACAAAGTGTATCAAGTAAAAATTCAGGTATCTCATTATCGGAACCTGATAATGAGATAGATGCACTAGATACACAATCATCCACATCAGTCACCGTAATGCTGTAAACACCAGCATTCAAATTATCGATAGTATCGGTAGAAGCACCTGTTGACCAAGTGATATTGGTCAATGTATTGTTCGTTGTATATGTCAGAATTCCATCGGCATCATCGGGACATTCAAGTCCTTGTATAACGACAATATCAACTGTGAGATCGCAACCAGAACCCATGACCGTTCCAGAAGCACTCTGTTCGCAGTCATTGTCATCAGTTACCGTCACGGTATAGTTTCCAGGCATGAGATTCAGATTGGCAGCGCCATTGGTACCATTCGACCAAACGTAATCGTAAGGACTCATACCTCCGGTTGCATTAGCGATAATAGAGCCATCATTGGCACCAGGACCGCTCTCATTGGTAATATCTAAGTCAATGACTATTTCAGAAGGCTGAGAGATGTTGACCACGATCATTTCTACACAATCGTTCGCGTCAGTCACCATACATGTAACAGTTCCGGCCGAAAGACCGACAGCAGTTGGATTCGTCTGACCGTCTGACCATAAAAAAGTATATCCAGCAGTACCACCAGTCACGGCGATTGAAGCTGACCCGTCATTGCCGCCAAAGCAGCTAACATTGTTTTGGCTTGATATTGAAAGTGAGATTGGAGCAGGTTCAGTGATCGTCACAGTCAACATTTCGGTGCAACCATTCGCATCCGTTGCGGTCACCATTGTGACACCAGCTATAAGATTGACAGCTGTAGGGCCTGTCTGTCCATCAGCCCAATTGTAAATATATCCTGGTGTACCCCCATCAGCGAGCACAGTGGCCATGCCATCGTTAAATCCGGCACATGTAATATTCGTTTGACTCACTAAAGTTACCGTTAAAGGTGTTGGCTCCATGATCGTAACTGAACCCGACTCTTGGCATCCATCAGCGTCTGTGACAGTTACTGAAGCAATACCTGGACCAAGACCAGTTGCTATCATCGTCGACTGTCCATCCGACCAGAGATATGTGAATGATCCCGCGCCTCCGGCGGCATCGGCACTTGCCTGTCCATCATTGTCACCATTGCATGATATATCATTTATCACATCCACAACTAGTATTATGGCAGGTGGCGCACCTATAGAAACTGAAGCAGTCACCATGTCGTTTCCATCGTCTGTGACCGTCACGGTTGCCATTCCCGCTGGTAGCATTGTCGCTGTGGCCATCGTCTCTCCATTTGACCAGAGGTAACTGTAAGGCATATTTCCACCGGTCGCCATCACTGTCGCTGAACCGTCCATGTCACCATTGCAACTGACATCCATCGACGATGTGATATTGGCTACTAAAGGCGGCGCTCCAACAAAAGAACCCGCTTCACTGGTAGTCACAACACCATCACCGCTGGTCGATCCATTGCCATTTGCCAATACTGAGGCCGCATAGAAGGAGATATTCCCCGTTGGACCATTCGTTGGTGCTGTCCAGTCTACGGACCACGAGACCGTAGGGCCACCACCAAAGCCAATGGCTGGTTGATGTTCATGATAAGTCCTACCGTTGCCGGCAGGTGTCACGGTGCTTGCAGGAGACGGATTGGTAAGTGTTCCGATGTTTTCATCGTTTACATCTAGCACGACCATTTGAAACCCGCCGAGACTAGAGTTTGTATTTGTCGTAGAGATGATACCGATATTGTAGGTTTGACCAGGTACGATTGTCCCAGGTACGCCAGTGATTTCGACATTACCTTGTTGCGATCCGGCGCTATGACAGTTTGAACACAAACCGTCACCAGGTGCACCGGTTCTTCCATCAGGCGGATTAGAGCTAAATGCAACAGCAAAAATGATTGTAACGAGAGCAAGGATTCGGAGTAAGTTGTGCTTCATGACAGGAGATTTTTTCTTTAAGTTGAAAAGTACGACATACCATCCGGTATGCACCGACACATTATATAATAGGTACAAGAAAACCACTGAACATGGTGAATTTTCCGATGACTAGATAACCTGACCGCTGCTTTTACGACATCGGCTATTAAAACTTCACGAGTTATTCTTTAAGATCGTCAAGGTTGTAGCCTACGTTAAAGCCGATTTTTTGTGGTTGCTGTTTTTCATCGTCGTCGTAGTCTTCCCACTCTGTGATGTCGCGTAAAAATTCTTCGAGATGTCGGATAATAAAAGGTGGCTGCAGTTCTTCGGGTCTATATATGGCCACCATTTTTGAGGGTTGTGGTTCTCCAATACCTTCTATGAAAGGTAGCATGATCATCACGACAATCTTCCCATTAAATAATTGCTGGTAAACAAGCATGCCGTTCGCACGAACAAATTGCCGCTTCATATCATTTTCAAGATCTTCATAAATACCGCTATGGGTTTTACCCAGTGACAAGACCACTGCTTCCAGATTTTTCACCTGATCTCTGACTTCTACGGTTGTTTCTAAACCCACTTGATCGCAGGTGGATTTCAATAGCGTCATGAGTTTCTCCTTCAATTCGGAGTGCCAAGCCTCTCGATAATCGCTCGTGTTCTTGCGTACTTCGTCGTATTTATTGACTCTGTTTTTCAAACTGTACAAATCTTGCATGGATAAGGCTTTAGTATTTAAGAGTAATGTAAATGTATGAAAAGGGTGTTTAATATCATTTTGCGTCCAAGAACATAGCTATATCAATGAGATTTGATCGGATAGATGACATATTTAACGTGATCACTAGCGGGATTGAATGCGGCATATCATCTTAAAATATAGTCATGTTACAAGCATATATTTGAATTTCACTTTCATTGTTTTTACATCGGTTTAGAGGCTTGAACTTGGTCAGGCGAACAGAATTTATAACTTTGGCGCAGTATTGAACGTTACTTTACCGCTAAACGCATCACATTACATGGCCAAAAATCTACTAATAGTCGAGTCGCCGGCGAAAGCCAAAACCATCGAAAAATACTTGGGAAAAGACTTCAAGGTGAAGTCCAGCTACGGGCATATTCGTGATTTGGATAAAGGTTCAAAAGGAATCGATATAGAAAATGGGTTCCAACCGAGCTATGTCGTGAGTCCGGAAAAAACCAAGGTTGTCAAGGAATTAAAAGAGTGGGTCAAGAAAGTCGATGAAGTCTGGTTAGCGACGGATGAAGACCGAGAAGGAGAAGCCATCAGTTGGCATTTATGTGAAGTGCTCGGATTGAGTGATAAAACAACCAAACGAATTGTTTTTCGGGAAATAACGAAGCCAGCGATTACTAAAGCAATTGAAAATCCACGCACGGTCGATACCAATCTTGTGAATGCGCAACAAGCGAGACGTATTTTAGATCGTCTTGTTGGGTTCGAATTGTCAGGTACACTATGGAGAAAAGTTCGGAACAAATTATCTGCCGGTCGCGTGCAATCTGTGGCTGTTAGAATATTAGTTGATCGCGAACGTGAAATATTAAACTTCGAAGTCAGTAATTTTTTCAGCTTGCAAGCGCATTTCATCGTAAAAGATAAAAGTGGGAATCAAACAATATTAGAAGCAGATTATCCAGGAAAATTTGAGACTGAAGATGATTTGGTTAAATTTTTAGAAGGTTGTTTAGGATCTACTTTTGCGATTGATAATATTCAAAAGAAACCAGCTAAAAGACGTCCGGCACCACCATTTATTACATCGACTTTGCAACAAGAAGCCAGTCGGAAAATGGGTTTTGCTGTTAGGCGGACAATGCAAATTGCACAACGCTTATATGAGCGTGGTTTGATTACCTATATGCGGACCGATTCAGTGAACATGAGCGAAATGGCCATGGGTATCATCGGTGAAATGATCAGAAAAGATTACGGTGATCGTTATCACCACAGTCGAAAATTCAAAAGTAAATCTGGCAATGCGCAAGAGGCACACGAAGCGATACGTCCAACGTATTTTGAAAACAAATCGATAGAAGCTGATCGTGACGAAGCGCGATTGTATGAACTCATATGGAAACGGGCAGTAGCAAGTCAAATGGCTGATGCGGAATTGGAAAAAACAATTGTCGATATATCTATATCTAAATTGCCAAGTGAGAAATTAGTCGCTACCGGCGAAGTCATGGTTTTTGACGGATTCCTGAAATTATATAATGTTTCTAAAGATGAAGATGAAGACGAAGTGACAAAAGGTATTTTACCTCCATTAACGTTAGGTCAGGATCTACCACTTGATCATATGGAAGCGCGCGAAAAATTTACTAAGCCTGCAGCACGATATACTGAGGCGAGTCTTGTTAAAAAATTAGAAGAAAAAGGAATTGGACGTCCGTCAACTTACGCACCAACGATTACAAAAATAATGGAATCGGGTAGGGGCTACGTCGTAAAAGACAGTCGCGAAGGCGATGATCGAAATTATATTAAGTATACTTTGAGCGATAATAAAATTGACAAGTCGACGGAGACTGAGCGTTCTGGTGTTGTGAAAAATAGATTATTCCCAACCGACATGGGTATGATTGTAACTGACTTTTTATCGGAGCATTTTCCGACAATTATGGATTACAGTTTTACCGCAGATATTGAAGAAGATTTCGATGAAATAGCTGATGGAAAAACGCAATGGAAAGAAATGGTCGGTGAATTTTATGGGCCATTTCATAAACAAATAGAAAAAACAATTGCCGAATCTGATCGGGCCACCGGCGAGCGTATTTTAGGTAAGCATCCCGACAATGGTAAAACTGTCTTGGTGCGAATGGCGCGCTACGGCCCTGTTGTCCAACTGGGAACAACTGAGGAAGTTGGTGAAGAAAATACAGATCAAATTCAATACGGTTCTCTCAAGCCAGGCCAAAATCTTGAAACAGTTTCGTTCGAGGATGCACTCGAATCATTAAAACTACCAAAGGTCATTGGTGAATATGAAGGAAAAGATGTCGTTGTCAACAGCGGACGGTACGGGCCATATATAAAATTTGACGAGGCATTTATCAATATCGGTCGCAACGCTGATCCATTAAAATTAGAAATGGCAGATGCGATTGAATTTATCAAAGAAAAACAAAAGGCAGACGCACCAGTCATGAGTTATAAGGGAAATCCTGTGACGCGTGGTAAAGGACGCTTTGGACCTTATTTAAAATATGATGGCATGTTCGTCAATATTCCGCGTCGCTATGATCCGGAAAATTTGACGCAGGATGAAATGATTGAATTAATTGATAAGAAAATTGAAAAAGAAGCTAATCGATATATTCAGAAATGGGATGATTTAAACCTTGCCTTAGAAAATGGGCGTTGGGGTCCGTTTATACGCTTCAAGAAAAAGTCCGTTAAATTACCAAAGTCAGAAGATGGAAAAAGAATGACTTCAGAAGCTGCGGCGGAAATGTCGTTGGAAGAAGTTAAAGCACTTGTGGTAGCCGAGATTCCTAATGCGTTTCCAAAACCGAAAGCGAAGAAGAAACCAGCGGCTAAAAAGAAGCCGGCGGCAAAGAAAAAACCTGCTGCTAAGAAACCCACAAAGAAGAAATAAGATAAACTTCAAATAAAAATGACCACCAAAACGGTGGTCATTTTTTTTGAGCGAAAGACGAGATTCGAACTCGCGACCCCGACCTTGGCAAGGTCGTGCTCTACCAGCTGAGCTACTTTCGCTTGTAAGCGGTCGCAAATATAATAAGCTTTCACTAATCTCGATATCAAATCGATAAAAAAGCCTAAAAGTGTTAGTTGGGTGCCTGCAGAATAGTCGCCTGACACTTAAAGTGTCAGGCGACTATTCTGCAGGCACCCCAAATGCTTGGTGCACAAGTTAATGTAAACATATAACGATTTCAGTACCTTTGCACCGTGAGTAAACATGGAAAAATATTAGTCGCTATGAGCGGTGGTATAGACAGCACAGTCTCTGCCATGCTGCTGCATGATGAAGGATATGAGGTCGTCGGAATGACGATGAAAACCTGGGACTACGCATCTTCCGGTGGTAGTAAAAAGGAGACTGGGTGCTGCTCATTGGATTCTATCAATGACGCTCGTGAAGCCGCTGTGGATTTTGGTTTTGCACACTACATCATCGATATCCGAGAGGAATTTGGAGACTTCGTCATCGATAACTTTGTGGACGAGTATGTCGCTGGTCGGACACCGAATCCCTGCATTTTATGCAATACACATATCAAGTGGGACGCCATGCTGCGAAGAGCAGATATGCTAGATTGTGAGTTTATCGCTACTGGTCATTATGCGCGAATCAAACAAGAACAAAACCGTTATTTCATATCAAAAGGTGTTGATACCAATAAGGATCAATCGTATGTGTTGTGGGGGCTATCTCAATCTTGCATGCAACGCACGAAGTTTCCGCTAGCTGATCTGACGAAACCACAAATCCGACAAATAGCGGCGGATCGCGGATACGAGGCATTGTCAAAAAAGGCGGAGAGCTATGAAATATGCTTTGTGCCGGATAACGACTATCGCGGTTTTTTAAAACGTCGAGTACCAGACCTAGAGGCTGAAGTTAGCGGCGGCCAATTTTTAGATACTCAAGGCAATGATCTTGGCCAGCACGATGGCTATCCGTTCTATACCATCGGCCAAAGACGGGGATTGGGTAGGGCTTTTGGTGAGCCGATGTATGTCACTGAAATTCGACCGGAGTCAAATACTGTTGTTCTGGGCAAAGAAGATGATCTGAATCGTCGACAAATGCTTGTCTACAAAGAAAATTGGATGAAATATGATGTACTTCCTCAAAATGCCGAGGTACTAACAAAAATACGATATCGCGATGAGGGTGCTTTGGCGCATATTTCATCGCATGAAAAAGGCGTGCAAGTTGATTTCAATCATATGGTCAAAGGTATTGCTCCAGGGCAGTCAGCCGTATTTTATGAAGGTGACGATGTCATCGGAGGCGGAATTATTCTAGCCGGTAATGCATGGGGTTTCGATTCATGAAATATCTAAGCATAATATTAATTGGTATTTTAATTTTGACAAGCGCATGCGGAGAAGACTGTACGACTTGTGATCCATTATTTACGAATAATCAAATTGAATTTACCAACCTCGGGGAAGCGCAAGAACAATTATTTCGATTGGATAGTATAATTGTTATTGGGCAACCAGGTGATACGATCGTGTCTAGTTATTTCTTAAAAGAAGAAATCTCGAATAATATTTCTAATGAACGCGATAATCCGCGTTATCAAATAACTCGATCGCTTTCCGTTGATAATGGAAATGCATTTACAGTTGTCGCAGAAGACGAATATGAAATTATTAATACCGATGTACTTCGGTCTTATGGAAATGTTCGATTTAATGTGTTAAATATCCCCGCGAGAGAGTCGAAAATGTGGAATGGCGGAAAGTTTTTATCATCCGATAATGTAGCGATTAATATTGCTGGAGAGCCACTCGAATTTTTCAAAGAAAACTGGCCCGCGTCATTTGAGTATAGCAATTTTGCCATCACAGAAGAAATTGCAGGTATTGAATACGATAGCGTTATTACAATTACTCAAGCCAATAATGATCGCATTAACGAAATTCGGTTTTCAATTGAGAAATATGCTTGGAATGTAGGATTGGTGTATCGCGAAATGCAAATTTTTGACGAGCTCTGTAATCAAAGTACGGATATATGCCGTGACGATCTCCCTTGGCCTGTTCGAGCGGATAGAGGTTTTATGCTGAAACAATGGCGCGTACAGTGATGCAGTTTACGTCTATAGGCAGGCTCGGAAAGACTTTCGGATTAGATGGCGATTTGCGATTGAATGTTGATGCACTTTATCAAGATGTGCTGGATGAATACAGTCGAAATAACAACGCTGTTTTCGTGCTCATCGATGGTTTTAAAATTCCATTTTTTATCAAGTCAATTAATTGGGATAAAATGCTTATTCGGTTTAAGCGAATCAAGAATGATGAACAACTACAAGAGCTCGTAGGCGCTGACCTTTTTATAGAATCACATGACGCTATTGAATCCCCAATTCCTGATCTGGATCAGTTGATTGGGTTTAATATTTACAATATAGAAGACGAGAAAGTTATCGGTCGGATCATACGAATAGAGGATAATCCGGCACACCCTATTGCTATAGTCGAACTCAATGATGCTGAAGTAATGGTGCCCATGGTGGCTGATTGGATTCGAGACATTTATCCCGAACAGCGACAAATTAAGATGGAGTTACCGGACGGCTTAATTGAGTCGTAATGTGTGATACTCTATGCAGTGTAGACTGTACGGCTAAGATATTTTTAATTACATACCTTCGTACAAGTGATTAATATCATTAAATACACCATTATTTTTTTGCTCAGCGTTGTGGCGGGCACTTCACTTTATGCACAAGATGTAAAAGTGATTGGGTATTTACCGTATTATCGTTTTCAACTGATCGATGATATAAAATTTGATCAACTTACTCACGTTAATTTATCTTTTGCAAATCCGGATATGGATGGCAATTTATCACTTGGTGGTCGAAATATTGTGCCGGTCATACAGGCTGCACATGCTGAAAATGTAGAAGTATTTTTATCCTTAGCTGGAGGTGCGTTGACAAACGAATGGGAAGCCGCCTGGGAGCATTTAATGGAAACAGAAAATCGATCCGCGTTCATCCATAAAATAATCGAATACACAACCAGTCATAATATACAAGGCATCGACATGGATCTCGAATGGTCGCATGTAAATGAGAAGTATAGTGGTTTTGTATTGGAATTAAAAGATTCGTGCGATGTCTATGATATCACATTTACGGCAGCATTTCCTGGAACTTATCGCTATCCTGATATCACTGCTGAGGCATTGGCAACGTTTGAATGGATCAATATGATGGTGTATGACTTACGTGGGCCTTGGGATCCGTCCAATCCAGGTCCACATTCTCCAATGTCTTTTGCGTTGAGTTCTATTCAATACTGGGAAAATCAAGGGGTGGATAAAGAGAACTTGATGCTAGGAATGCCATTCTATGGATATGATTTTTCTGATCCTACAAATGTCCGAGCAAAAACATACAACCAAATCGTCGACATCAATCCTCAAAATGCCATGCGCGATCGCGATGGTCAAATTTATTACAATGGCATTCCAACTATACGAGCGAAAACGCAATTGGCGATCGATGAACTTAGTGGTGTCATGATGTGGGAATTAGGCCAAGATCATTTTGGCGAATTTTCGTTACTTGATGAAATTCATGACGTGGTGCAAGCTTCCATCTCCGGTGTGACGAGTCGAAATGAATTGCAATTAAATATTTATCCTAATCCTTTTGAGGATTTTATTCGAATGACATTTGATGAAATGACCACCGCTGATATACAAATATTTGATGCCATGGGCCGATTAATCATGAGCGATGAAATTTCAGAGTCTTATAATTACATGCTACATACTTTTGACTTAGGGCAAGGCATGTATACTATTTTAATTACGACTTCGGAAAGTCAATCGAGTAGGAAGTTGTTAAAAAAGTAGGAGCGTAAAAGGTTTATTCCCAGTAAATATTCATCTGGCTATGGACATATTTTTTAATATTAATCCAAAAAGCCGCAATCAGATAGATGAATATTGGAGATCCCAAAGTCAGGAAAGTGGTGTACACAAAATAAAGTCTGATTTTTGAGCTCGCCACACCCATGATCTCTCCCAGTTGTGCGCACACACCGAAGAGCGAACGTTCCATAGTCGATTTGAAATATGTGATCAGATCATTCATAAGGCATACCGTTAAAACATTGACTAAATTACTACATTTTATTGAACGAAGGAGCCAATATCTATATTAGACAAGATACATATATATTTCGTTAATTTGTAATATGAACCCGTACTTAGATGCTAATACCGATGAAACTCCCGAAGAAAAGACGTTAGAGCGTGCGCTGAGGCCTGAGCGACTTGAGGATTTTGCCGGTCAGCGCAAGATTGTCGACAATTTGGCGGTCTTCATCGAAGCGGCTCGCAGACGTGAGGAAGCACTTGATCATGTGCTGCTGCACGGCCCACCTGGATTGGGCAAGACGACTTTGTCGCATATCATTGCGCATGAAATGAACGCACACCTTGTGATGAGTTCAGGTCCTGTGCTCGAAAAACCGGGTGACCTTGCCGGTATCCTGACGAATCTCAAAGAAGGAGACGTGCTTTTCATCGATGAAATACACAGACTAAATAATGTGGTGGAAGAGTATTTATACTCCGCTATGGAGGATTATCGTATCGATATCATGATCGATAGTGGCCCCAATGCCCGCACAATTCAGATAGAGCTCAATCCTTTCACCCTGGTTGGTGCGACTACTCGAATGGGTCTATTGACTTCACCGATGCGTGCACGATTCGGTATCACTTGTCATCTCGATTATTATGATGTCGATACATTAGACATGATTGTACATCGGTCGGCGGGCATACTGGGAATTGAAATTCAAGATGCAGGTGCTATGGAAATTGCCCGTAGAAGTCGAGGTACGCCACGGATCGCGAATGCCTTATTGCGACGCGTACGTGATTTTGCACAAATAAAAGGAGACGGTATCATCGATCTGAAAATCTCGAAATACGGTTTGAAAGCTTTGAATGTCGATGAAGGCGGACTCGATGAAATGGATAATCGGATTTTATCGTGTATTATTCACAAATTCAAAGGTGGGCCTGTAGGAATCACGACGATTGGAACTGCAGTCGGCGAGGAGAGTGGAACCATCGAAGAAGTTTATGAGCCTTTTTTAATTATGGAAGGTTATTTGCAGCGCACACCGCGTGGAAGACTTGCTACACAGAAAGCTTACGATCACTTAGGTGTGGAGGCAGAGAAGGATGATTTGACGTTGTTTTGATTTATGCGACGACGTTAGGAATATTTCGAAATTATCGAAAATTGGGACGCACATACATAACTATTTTTAACACAATTTATGATTATTCTCGATCCTTCACGAATTTATCCGGATTTGGAGAAACTTACCCAAATTGAATCGGAGGCACGTTCGATTTTAAGATCTGTTATTTTTTGTAAGAGAACTTCGTCCAGCAAACTTCTTGACAGTTTTTTGTCGAGCACAAATAGTCTTGCCGAATTGCTGAGTATTAAGAATGCGCAAATGGAAGCCCAAGATGAGGCTGAAGCAGAGATATACCTTCAAAATCTTCGGAGATCGATGATATTTGTCGTCAATGAAATAAAAGATGGCGAATCGTTTTCGAGTATGGTGCAATTGTTTCAATTATTTCGATTGATTTCGCCAGAAAGTCATGGTGAGCACCCAAATCGTTTTCGCGATAAATTAGTGCAGGTAGGTAGCCATGTATGCCCTGCTCCAGAACTCGTACCTAATCTCGTTAGGAATTTGGTTTTAAATATGGAAACAATAGATAATGTGTTGATCCGAGCTATTTATTTTCATCACGAATTAATAAGAATTCATCCGTTAGCGGATGGCAATGGTAGGGTTATTCGGATTGCTAAAAACTGGATGCTCATGTATGCTTTTTATCCGCCCATATTTATTAATGATGAAATTGAAAAAAGAGCATATATCAATGCATTGAGAAATAGTTTCGATTCACTAAATCGGAACGGAGGTTTGTGGAATGAAAATACTTCTCATTTTTTTGATCAGGAACTTGAAAGATTATCAAATAGTTTAGCTTACGTCAGGAGCCGTTTAAACGATTAATGAATCGCCTTTGAAAAAGAGTGAAATTAATTTTACTTTCATAATTGTTAATTAATATAAAATTCTTTGTTTTCGCACTTACTCTCTCTAAGCCGAGCGGTATTGCCAATTCCTTCCTGACGCCCTTACGTTAGACTGCAAGTAAATCTCGAAATTGTTAATTTTCCATATAAGCCGCCATCCCCTCAGAAAAATCGCGCACATCATCAAATTTCGGATCAATAATCAATTTCCCTCTGGAATCATGAAACCCAAAGCCGCTGCCGGCAAATAATCGAAACTTGCCTTCTGAGCTTGTCCAAGGCAAGACGAAAATAGGTTCAATAATTATTCTGCCATTCAAATCGATATATCCCCAATACGTATTCTCCTCAAATGCGGCAATACCTTCAGTAAAATCATATAGCGAATCAAATGGACGATCTGTAATTAATACGCCCTTTTCATCTGTTAGATAATATTTACCTTCACGTTTGATGCGGTAGCGTTTCTGTTTAATGTATTTTAATTGATCTCCTTCAATCGGGAAGAAGACCATTTCTTTGATATTGTAAAATCCATATTTTTCATCGCGCTTTACAACTACGTGGCCTTCATGTCCTGGAGATATTAGTATTTCTTCAGGGTCAATCAATATCTTTCCCGTTGAGTCGACCAATCCATATTTACCATTAACGCGTATGATGTTATTTTCTTTAATCCGTTCAATGTTATCTACTAAAATTGTAGCATCTCGGTCGATGATTGCATATTTGTCAACTTCTTTGACAGCAAATGCATTATTCCCTAAAATTTTGATATTGGAATAAATATGATCAAGAATAGTCACGCCTTTAGTTGTGATGATGCCTCTTTTATTTTTGAGCGTACTCACATAAAGTTGTCGATCCATATCATATATCTCTTCATAAGAAAATGGCACGACAGTATCTCCGCTGACATTGATCACACCCATCTTATTATTGGCACCTCGCACACGCGCCTGACCTTGTTCAAAACCATGCGCTTTTATAAATTGTGGGGAGATCTTCCAGTTACCATTTTTACCGATGAACCCCCACAACCCGTTTTCAACAACTGCCGCCAACCCTTCTTGAAATGGTCTGACATCATCATAGCGCGCTTCAATGACAACTTCACCTGAAGCATCTATGTAGCCCCACGTGCCGGCAGGAGGCGAGTAGTCTTGCAGATGAGCTTGAATCGCAGGGTTTTCATGCACTGGCGCCTCATCTTTTTTACAACTGACGAAAATAAGCAAGCAGATCAATGGACTAATCAGGAGTTTCCATCGTTGTAAGCATATGTTTTTTCGATACATCAGTTTCGTATTTCTTATTCTTTTGTTGATGAACCAAAGGTATGCTATCGCTCAGGAAAAGTATACAGTCCTCGAGGATGATGACTATAATTTTTCTGTGATGACGCCAGCGGAAATGACCTTGACGTTTGATACATTGCGACTGGACGAACGCGTGTTCTACGTCATTTATGCGGGCAGCTACATCAACGAAAAGGATACCCTTTACTATAGAATCGACGTTTGGGAAAATCCATTCGAAGTGTCGGATTCAACTATTCATCACGCGAACGTCATGTTGGATTCTACCTTGACATCTGTTCAAGAACGGCTCAGAGGCACAGAGTTGTATTCGGAGTCTTTTGCGAGAAACACTTGGCCGGGTCGATTGGTACGCTATGATCTCGAAACAAAAAATAGACAGGCCAAAATTCTACTAGTGCGACGGCTCAATAGATATTATTTGCTCACCGTGATTTCTTCTCCCACGTCTCTACTCAATAAAAGCGTCAATCGTTTTCTGCATTCATTTAAGCTTTACGAGTGACTTTCGGATTTAACTCCATCATTTGATCATACTCAATATTTTTTGCATCTTACACATTCATCAAGACGAACGATCGAATGAAGATATGTGTGTTTCCCGGTTCTTTTGACCCGTTGACTAGAGGTCATGTAGATTTAGTTCGAAGAGCAATGCCTCTTTTCGATAAAATTTATGTGGCAGTCGGTATTAATGACACAAAGAAATATCTGTTTTCTCTCGATCAACGCATGGAGTGGTGTAAGCAAGTATTTGAGCAGGATGTTAAAGTCGAAATTGGACATTTTACAGGACTAACAGTGGAGTATTGTAAAGAAGTAGGTGCGCATTATCTACTTCGCGGCTTGCGTAATGCTTCGGACTTTGATTATGAAAAGACAATCAGCCAATTAAACACGATTATCGGCGACGAGCTAGAAACCGTTTTCCTGATTTCGCGTCCAGAATTTAGCCATATTAGCTCCACTATAGTTAGAGAAATAATAAAAGGTCATGGCGATGTAACCCCCTTTGTGCCAGATCAAATTGTAATAAAATGATCAAAACAAACCCACATGCACGATTCAAGACCGAACGAGGATCACCTCAAAGAGAATAAACAAATGTACGTCAACATCAGGAAAATTTTTGAGCGATGTAGCGCCAAACAAAAAGTTCTATTAGAGGAGTTCGGTATCACACACAGTCAATATAATATATTACGCATTTTACGCGGCGTATATCCATCAGCCTTATCGGTGAAAGAAATTCTCAAACGCATGATTGTTGGTAGTCCCGATGTCACACGCATGGTCGACCGGCTGTGTTCTAAAAAATTAGTCCAGCGGGCTCCGAATGAAGATGACAAACGTAAGATGGATATCAGCATTTCATTGACCGGTGTAAATCTACTTGTTGAATTAAACCCTAAAATGGAACAAACTGTCAATAATTTTTTTATTAACGAAGTCCCATTGGATGAAGCTCGAAAGATGAATCAGACGTTGAATAAGATGCTTGAAACACTAGAAGAAGTTTCTTCCTAAATATTTAATGAGGCCGGTAGGATTTTTTAATCAAAGTTTTATCAAATAATATCTGACTGACTGATTTCTCGAACCTTGCCGATATTAAAGTCGGGCAATTGATATTTTCCTACATCCACTCGAATTAATCGCAAGACAGGAAACCCAATTGCCGCACACATTTTTCGTACTTGATGATATTTGCCTTCAGTTATTTTAATTTCTATCCACGAATCAGGAATGTCTTTTCGATACCGAATGGCCGGATCTCTTGGTTCAACAGCAGGCGCTCGCTCAAGAACTCTGGCATGACCAGGTGCCGTGCGAAACGTCCTTTTCTTGATGCGTAGTTCCATCCCTTTACTGATCGGTAAAAGGTCTTGAGCATTGGGTGCTCCTTCCACCTGAGCCCAATATGTTTTCTCTTTTTTATTTGCAGGATCTAATAACTTTGAATTAACTGTAGAATCGTTCGTCAGGATCAACAAGCCTTCGCTCTTTTGATCAAGTCGACCAACCGGGTAAACGTCTGGTGGAAAATCATAAAGATCGGCCAATGTTAGTTGCCCGGGCACTTCCTTGGTGAACTGCGACAAATAACCATATGGTTTATAAATGGCAAAGTATACATAAGGTGTGCTTGCCATAATATTCTAGTGCTTCTCTAAAAAAGGTAGGAGTTTGACCAGCGATTTTTTACGATGACTCATCGCATCTTTAGTTACATCAGATAATTGGCCGAATGTGTGTTTATGGCCGTCCGGAATAAATATTGGGTCATACCCAAATCCACCAGAACCTGACATTTCCTTTGCAATAGTACCATGACATTTACCTTCAAAAAAATAAATCTTGTCGGCGTTTTCATAAAAACAAAAGGTCGAAATAAAATATGCCCTACGGTTCGTATGAGTAGATAATTCAGATAGTAATTTCATCATATTTTTTTGATGATTTTTTTCATCTCCGGCATATCTCGCCGAGAAAACACCAGGAGCTCCGTTCAATGCCTCGACAACAAGTCCACTGTCTTCCGCCAATGCCGGTGTATTTGTCCGATCAAATACATATTGAGCTTTCTGCTGTGCATTCGCTCGAAAAGTTGAGCCCGTTTCAGGTATTTCTTCTTCAATACCTACATCCTTTAGTGATAAAAAAGTGACAGAAGGGCATATCCGATTCACCTCATTGACTTTGTGATGATTACCTGTCGAAAATATTACTTTCATGATGAAATGAACCATTTTTTTAAGAGTTCCCAAAGGTATTTTTTCAACCTTGGATTATCAGATATTGCCTTCAAGTCATCTAAAAAAACCACTTCGCAATTATGAACGTGAATTGACTTGTATTTCGACGAGTCTATTTGAAGGCCTAAATCCTGTGGATCGCAAAGAAAAGCAATTATTTTAAACGATTTTTCATGATTGAACAAACTTTTTACATGATTTGCTTTGTCTTGAATAATATAATGAACAATGGCATCGGATTGTAAGCCGGTAGCCGATAAAATTTTGGCTAATAGCGCGGATTCTTCTTGTTTTAAGTCATGAGAATAAACAACAAGCCGTGTTTCTGAGTTACTATCCGTGCAATCTGTTTGTTCAGGTATTTTATAGAAATTAGAATTTAGTAGCATAATTTTGTTTCTTGGCAGAAGAAAGTACTGTTAATGTCGAATTTTTGCTGCGTATATAAAATATAAGTAAAATTGACTACCTTTACAGGAAACCATCCCATATGACCCACAAGATAACAATTAAGAAAGTGGCGCAGTCCCGCGTCAATGAAATCGACTTTGATAATATTCCATTTGGTCGCGAATTTTCAGATCATATGTTCGAAGCAACATACAGCGACGGAAAGTGGCACTCTTGTGAAATCAAGCCATTGTCGAGGATTTCTATACATCCCGCTATGCTTACATTACATTACGGACAAGCAATATTCGAAGGGATGAAGGCGACAAAACATGTAGATGGGAGACCATTATTGTTTCGACCGGAGTTGCATGCTGAGCGACTCAACGCATCGGCCCATCGCATGTGTATGCCTGATGTACCACCGCAGCTTTTCCTAGATGCGCTTCATACGCTTGTGGATATGGAAGCTGAGTGGATTCCAGCGCGTAAAGGATCGGCTTTGTACCTGCGTCCATTTATGTTCGCGACAGACGAGTACATCGGCGTATCATCGTCGACTTCATACAAATTTATCATCATGTGTTTGCCAGTTGGGCCGTATTATAGCAAACCGGTGAAGCTTAGAGCCGAGCGGAAGTATGTCCGTGCCGTAGATGGTGGAGTGGGAGAGGCTAAAGTGGCCGGCAACTATGCTGCAAGTTTGTATCCAGCTCGATTGGCTAAAGAAGCAGGTTTTGATCAAGTCTTATGGCTAGATGCACATGAATTCAAATATGTCCAAGAAGTTGGTACGATGAATATCTTCTTCGTTTTCAAAGACAAAATTGTGACGCCGGCAACAACAGGGACAATTTTGAAAGGCATCACGCGCAAGACGCTCATTGAAATCATGAAAGATAGAGGGATGCAGGTTGAAGAGCGTAAAATCTCTATCGATGAAATAAAAGAGGCTTATAAAAACGGAGATCTTGTAGAATCTTTTGGTGCGGGAACTGCGGCTGTTGTAGCGAACATATCATTAATTCAAGATGGTGATTTTCAAATGACATTTGATGAATCAAATTGGAAGACATCACGCGATTTGAAAAAGCATATAAATGATCTTCGTGCTGGTGAAGTTCCTGATAATCACGGATGGGTGATTCCAGTACATTCGGAAGTGATGGCCTAAACTTAGTTCATTTAGAAAATTTATTGACTCAAATCATTTTGTTATTCTTCGTTGAAGAAGTTCAGCAAACGATTCACAGCATAATTGCTACGTGCTTTTGGAAAGTAAACGTGCCCACCGGATTTTGATATCTCCAAATAAATATGCTCGGACCTATCAGCCAATGTTCTGGGATGACATGATTCGGATAAAATTGGATCATTCATAGCGTTGATAATCAATAAAGGCGTCTCGACGTTTTCTAAAAACGTATTTGCCGAAGCATCATCATAAAACTCTGAGGCACTTTTGTAGCCAATATACGGCGCTACAAAAATGTCATCAAAATCATACCACCGCACTATTTCGTGTAATTTATCCAATGGGAATGTGCCTGGAAACTGTTCCTCTTTAGCTCTCAATTTTACGACTAATTTTTTGAAAAAATAATTTCGCAGAATTTTATTGATAGGTTTATTTAGCGCGGAAGATGCTGCCGATAGATCACATGGCGTAGAAACAATAGCGCATCGTGTGATATGCTGAGCCAATGATTTATTTCGTGCTAAAAATTTGGTGGAAATGTTACCACCCATTGAAAATCCGACGAGATAAATTCGCTTGTATTTATTAAAATCCAGTACATGTTGAACAACGGCTCCTAGATCTTCTATTTCTCCATGGTGATACAATTTATTTAATCGATTCATGCGACCACCACAGGAGCGACAATTCCAGGCTAATAAATCAAAACTGGATGCGTCCATTTGGTGTGCTAAGTCAATAATATATTGTGATGAGCTGCTGCCTTCGAGACCATGTGTCACAATAATAATAGAGTCATTTGCGACTTCGGTTTTCCAGTCTAAATCAAGGAAATCGCCATCTTCGAGTTCGAGCGTTGTCCGATTAAATACAACAGGCTTTCGAGAAAACCTAGCTGGAATAATAGTTTGCAATTGACCGGAGGGTAAATACCAAGGTGCGCGATAATTAGACTTAATGATAGGCATCAGAGAAAATCAACATCTTGTGCATATGGATATTTCATGAGCCATTCGATGGCTTTATCGATACTTAAATTCTTGTAAAGAATGCCATAAATCGTATCAATAATGGGCGTGTGTTTTTTATAATTTTTCGATAAAAAATGCGCGATTTTCACAGTTCTCAATCCTTCGGCGACCTCGTCCATTTCATTGATGATTTCATCGAGGGTCTGACCTTGTGCGAAAGCAAACCCGACGCGATAATTTCGACTGTGCTCGCTCAAGGCAGTAGCTATCGTGTCACCAATGCCTGCGGTACCTAAAAATGCACGACTGGAACTTCCTAGTTCTTTTCCTAAATAAATTACTTCGTGCAGTGCTCTGGTAATCATCATGGCTTGGATGTTTTTTCCTAAGCCTTTACCTGCTAAGACTCCGGATCCTAGTGCAATGATATTTTTGAAGGTGCCGGCATATTCGGCTCCAACTAAATCGTGCGAACCAAAAACAAAGAACCGATCACTATTGAGTACCTTTTGTCCGAGCGTGATAACCTCGTCGTAGTCAGATGCAATGACTGTGGCTGTTGGTTGACCTTCGTGTATCTCATGTGCCAAATTCGGACCTGACAAACATCCAACACGTAGTGCCGTCGTTTCCAGTTGAATCACCTCGCTCATTCGATGAATATCTTGCTTCCGAATCTGTTCAAATTCGTCTTGCTTTTCGATGTCATCGTTGATATCCAACCCTTTTGTCCCATGTATAATGATATGCGATGGCCTGATGTGCGGACTTGCCTGCCGTATGATATTTCGGAAATGCTGAGACGGAATTATAGGAAAGAGTAAGTCGCAGGCATTGCATAATTCTTCAATGGAATTGGTGGCTCTGACGTTCGAGCGCATTTTTATCTCATTCACAACATGCTCGCTGTTGATGAGGTTACGTTTTAACTCACCGCGTGTCCATAGAACGACATCTTGGTTTTCTGCTAGCAAATTGGCAATGGCGAGCCCGAATCGACCTGAACCAAGAACACCAATTTTTTCAGTTTGGGCCATAAATGGTTAGCGTTTTCGGTTTTGCTTTTTCTGCTTTTCCTCTACGATATTTTTTTGCTCTTCAAGTGCTTTTTGTAGTCGTGCACCGAAACCCGTTTTCTTTTTAGGTTTTTCTTTATTCTTACGAAGGGTTTCTTTTAATTTTTCTTCATTAATTAAAAATTTCTTCGTGCCAAGCGTTTGGCCGATATTGAATAAATTACTGAATAATAAATAGCACGTCAATCCGGCGGCATATTGATTCAAGAAAACGAAGAACATGATCGGCATAATGAATTGCATGTTTTTCATCATCGGATTCATCGTTGTCGCCATATCCATATTCAATTTGATATTGTAATATGTGTACGCCAATAATGACACCACCCAAAGCAGGGTGAATAAACTGATATGACTTCCCATCATCGGAATATTAAACGGAAGTTGAAATATGCTGTCGTAGGTTGATAAGTCATTGGCCCATAAGAAAGAAGCTTGTCGAAATTCTATTGAAGCCGGGAAGAATCGATATAGTGCAAACCATATGGGCATCTGTAAAACCATGGGCATACAGCCTCCCATGGGATTAACCCCATATTCTCGATATATTTTCATGGACTCCATCTGTTGCTTTTGCATGTCGTCTTTATATTTCTCCTTGATGCCTGCCGTGACTGGTTTCAAGGCGGCCATTTTAGACTGCGAATACAACATTTTATATGTGAGCGGATAAACAAGAGACTTGACAATAAATGTGAGTATTAAAATCACGATACCCATATTGCCAATAAACGACGACAAAAATTTGAATAGTGGACGAATAATCCATCGGTTGATCGTTCCAAAAATACTCCATCCAAATGGTACAATATCAGACAGGTCATGACCTATTTCTTGCAATCGGTCAAAGTCATTCGGACCGATGTAGAATTGCATATTAAAATTGTCCGAATTAAAATTACTGATTGGAAGCGATAGGGCAGTGGTCAACTTTTTTAATTCTGGATCTTCTTCTTCAGTCGCAACAGTTGTAAATTCCCCATTTTCAAAATTGCTTGATGCAATGAGATTACTCGAGAAAAATTGATTGGCATGAGAAACCCATTTTAATCGATTCTCAACCGCTTGTTCGTCATCACCTCGACAAGAGCAATAGTCTGTACCTTCATCAATTTCATTGTAATATACGGTCGAATACATCTTCTCAAACTGGACATTCTTTTCAAGTTTGTTGAGGTGATTGATCCAGTTGAGTCGAATTGAATTCGCATTATCACCCACAATTCCATCCATATTTCTTACAGAAACATTGTAGTCCAACGTATAAGATTCATTTGTCAGCGAAAAGGTCTGCTCGATTGTACCACCACCGTTGGATTGGGCTACGAGTTTTATACTGTTTTTCCCAGATTTTGTAATCTTATGTTTGAGCTTGTCGGTGCGTAAGACACCACCATTAGACATTGGGATTTGATAGTGAAAAGTATTCTCAGGATGATCCATCAATTTGACCGGGCGCCTGAATTCATTGCCGAGACTATCTTCCAGTAGCACATCGTATTGTTTTAGAAAAACCTCGCGTATTTGCCCTCCATTTTCATCGAATTGAATGCGCAACACATCGTTTTCTAAGGTTGTAATCGCACCCATACCTTCTCCAGCTGGATCAAACCCCATATTCTGAGAACGCATTTGAGCGTTTCTGATCGAATCTTGTTGCGGTGTAGTTTGTGCAGGTTTGCTGTCCTCTACAACGGGCATCGGATCTGGCTTAACTGCCAGCTGCGCCTGCTCGATAGAATCTTGTACAAACTGTTGCCGCTGCATTTCATCCGCACTCGGGGCATTGATTTGGTACCAAACGATAAATAGGATGAATAACAAAACCATCCCGGTGATATAATTTCTGTCCATATGTTGTCTACTACTCTTCGGTTTTGAAAAGGCGTGCAAAGGTACAATTTTGACGCAGGTTCAATAATAGGGAATTTGGTCGCTGCAAAGGCCATTTTATAGATGAGGTTACGTCCTCTTTCGACGGCCTGTACTTTGGATGTGCCTCGGTTTATACATTGAATGCGATTTTAATTTGTACTGATTTCCCTAGACGACATGCTCGAAGAAAGATAAACTCGAAAGCTGGGTTTGGCTGTAATTCATCTTTGAATTATGTGTTTTTAACCGATAAAATAACTGTTAATTTAACCGATAAAAACGACTATACTTCTTTAGATACTTTATTTACAATAGTTTAGATATGTATATTTTATATAATATAAACAATCATCTTCTACTACTGTACATACTCCTTCATTAATATTGAGACTGTATGGTGTAACATCATATCTCAAAGTATTGATCCCGATATTGAAAGCAAAAAGTTTGTCAAGGTCCATTTTTGAGATCAGATCTACATTCTCGATATGAAAAGTGTATGATCCGGAATAAAGATTCTACTGCCTCCATATTAAAAGGTTTCCAATGAAGACCATCCAAACGAATGCCCCACATTGACTATCTTCGCAGCCTAAATTTTAAGAAGACATGTTTGATAGTTTAAATGAAAAGTTAGAAGGTGCCTTTAAGTCCCTGAGAGGTGATGGCAAGTTGACTGAAATCAACATCGCTCAAAGCATAAAGGAAATCCGAAGAGCATTGGTATCAGCGGATGTAAACTATAAAATTGCTAAAGAATTCACAGATAAAGTGAAGGATGAAGCGCTAGGTACTCGAAATGTGCTCAACGCCGTAAAACCCGGCGAGCTTATGGTCAAAATCGTCATGGACAACATGATCGAGTTGATGGGCGGACAAGCAGCTGGGATCAATTTAAAAGGAGAACCTGCCGTGATTTTGATTGCTGGGCTTCAAGGATCCGGTAAGACTACTTTCTCGGGTAAACTTGCTCACTATCTCAAAAATAAAAAGAAGAAAAAACCATTGTTGGTGGCATGTGATGTGTATCGCCCGGCGGCCATTGATCAAATCACCGTCTTGGCGGAGCAAGTGGGTGTCGCTGTCTACAAAGAGGTTGAGAATAAAAATCCTGTAGAGATCTCGCTCAACGCAATTGCATATGCTCAAGACAACAATCACGATGTAGTCATTGTAGATACAGCTGGTCGATTAGCTATTGATGAATTCATGATGAAGGAAATATCATCAGTCAAAGAGGCCATTTCGCCAAATGAAACCCTTTTCGTAGTCGACTCGATGACGGGACAGGATGCTGTCAATACCGCGAAGGCTTTCAATGAAGTCATTAATTATGATGGCGTCGTATTGACAAAACTCGATGGTGACACGCGCGGTGGTGCGGCCTTAACCGTAAAATATACCGTCGGCAAACCGATCAAGTTCGTCAGTATGGGCGAGCAGATGGATACACTTGATGTATTCCACCCAGATCGGATGGCGCAACGTATTTTGGGCATGGGAGATATTGTTTCATTCGTTGAAAAAGCCCAAGAGCAATTCGATGAAGAGGAAGCGAAACGACTCGAAAAGAAAATCAAGAAAAATAAGTTTGATTTTAATGACTTCGTCAGTCAGCTAAATCAGATTCGTAAAATGGGAGATATTAAAAGCCTGATGAACATGATTCCAGGCATGAGCAAAATGACCAAGAATCTCGACATCGATGACAAAGCTTTTGATAAAGTGGAATCGATCATCCAATCGATGACACCTGAAGAACGATCTCATCCCGAATTGCTAAATATGTCGCGCAAAAAAAGAATTGCGCTCGGTTGTGGTCGAAATATTCATGAAATTAATATGTTCATCAAGCAATTTGATCAAATGCGCAAAATGATGCATTCTATGAGTAAGGGATCCGGCATGCGAAATATGATGGCAGGAATGCAAAATATGCGAAAATAATATTAGCATTAAATAAGAATAATCATTTAAACAGTTAAATAATAATATGAAGTTTTTCATCGATACGGCAAATTTAGAGCAGATAGAAGAGGCAAATGATCTTGGGATTTTGGATGGTGTAACTACAAATCCATCACTCATGGCCAAAGAGGGGATAACTGGAGAGAAAGAGGTCAAGCTTCACTATGAAAAAATATGTGCGATTACTGATGGTGATGTCAGTGCGGAGGTCATTAGCACAGATTATGTCGGGATGATGAAAGAAGGTGAGGCTTTGGCGGAAATTGCACCAAACATTGTGGTGAAAATACCCATGATTCGAGAAGGTGTAAAAGCAATTAAAACGATGTACGATCGTGGCATTCGTACTAATTGCACGCTTGTATTTTCTGCAGGTCAGGCGATATTAGCTGCAAAGGCTGGAGCGACATATTTGTCACCTTTCATCGGTCGTATTGATGATACTAACTGGGACGGAATGCAACTCATTAGAGAGATTGCTGAAATCTATGCCGTGCAATTATATGAAACACAAATACTCGCTGCTTCGATCCGCTCTCCGCGGCACATAGTCGAGTCTGCAATTTCCGGAGCGGACGTGGTGACTTGCCCACTAAAATCTATTTTGGGTTTATTTAATCATCCTTTGACTGATATCGGATTGGCTAAGTTTTTGGCTGATTATAATAAGGGGTGATTATTAAATCTGGATGCACAAAGTCTATTTGTAGTAGATTTTTAGATTTGTATTATAGCCTTTTCTGACAAAATTTATGAGGCAAACCATTTTATTAGCAATTATAATTATCTCCTTGAATGGTTGCGCTCAGTCAAATGAATATATAAGACCGAAATTGAAAGATTGGTCAGTCAAGAATTGTCTGATTACAGCTTAAAAAACAAACCTTATTTTGATCCTCATTTTCATCATGTCCTAATGCCATCGGATACTTCAGGAATAGATTCAATCATAGAATCCATGTTGAACAAAATTGATCAATTAACGCGCACGAGATTGAAAGAAATCGTTCAGGATTTAGACCTAGATAATGATGAACTTCAGAGCGTACATACATGCCTTAAATCTCATGAACAATTTGACATTTGTGAAGATTTAATAGCCTTAATAATGACACCTATTGCAAGTGACTACGAAAACCAAATAGTTGATTCGGCCTACCAAATCGTGATCTCAGAACTTGCAGATAGAATTCGTGCCGAATCTTTATTAAATAGCGACAATCGTTGTGTTCTATTTCAAACGGGATATTACTATGATTATAATCTACACACTCAAGACACCGTTAGGTTTGAGAGATCAAATAAATTTCAAATGGAATTTGAAAAAACAGACACGACAAACCTAAACATTGCATGGTTGAACACTTGTGAATATGTGCTACAAATCCAATAGATCACAGAAATATCGAAATGCGTATAGAGATTACAAGTATTTTTGAAAATGGCTATCAATATATTATGAATGTCTATGTAGATAATGCACTTGTGATGATGGATATTGGAAAAGCATATTATATAAAAGAAATATAGATTGTGACGGACCAAAAACTTAGATCGAGAAACTCATGAAATTCTTTCATAGTTATTGAAAAAATTCGGTTATTAAAAGTGCTTTATAGAATTATATCTATTCCGCCAAAACTTGAACGTTCTCAACATCATTAAAAAATTCTGGATAAGATTTATTCACAGCATTGGCTTGGTCGATCTTGATAGGACTTTTAGATATACACGAAGCAATTGCGACTGCCATAGCAATTCGATGATCATGATGACTGTGCACGTCGCCTCCATCTAACTTTCCTGTACCATGTATAATCATCTGATTGGGTTTAACGGTGAAGTGAGCACCTAACTTTTCAAATACGTCAACAAGGACAGTCAACCGATCACTTTCCTTGTGACGTAGTCTATCTGTGCCAGTTAATGTGCAATCCCCTTCACTTGCACAGCCAAGAACCACGAGTGGAGGAAATATATCGGGACAATGAGTCGCATCAAAATTAAACGCTCTTTTCCCATCTTTTTTTATGAAGATTGTATCATCAGTATATTTAATATCCGCGCCGAATTGTTTAACAGCCTCAATAATTTTTCTATCTGCTTGAGCAGAATTTTGCTGAAGCCCGCGTAATGTTACTGAGCCAGAAATGGCAGCCCCTACGACGTGGTTAGCCATCCCGCTCCAATCACCTTCGATATTATAGTTTTGCCCGTGATACTGTTGATTTCCAGAAATTTGAAATTGCTGAAAATCTTGGTGTGAAATATATACTCCAAAGTGCGACATCACGTCTAGTGTCATTTGCAAATAGGGGATACTTGTAGGATTGTCGACAATCAATTTAGAGTTATGATTTAAGAGCGGCAGCGTAATTAACAACCCCGAAATAATTTGAGAACTAAATGATCCATCAAGTTTTAAATGGCTCGATTGGATTGGGCCTGAAATATGAAGTGGTAATCCAGAATTTGTCGATTGAATATTCGCACCTGTTTTTTGTAAGGCTTCTATAATAGGTTGCACAGGTCTTTTTTCTAATGAACCGTGTCCATTTAATTCTATTTGCCGATTAAACAATGTGATGATTGATGAGAACATACGCAATGCTAATCCCGATTCACCAACATGGAGCTTTGTAGCATTTGTGCTAATACGTTCTAATGGCGAAATACGGATCGAATCATCATCTACAAGACATTTGGCACCTAATTGCTCGACTAGTCCTCGAACGGCGCGCGTGTCATCAGCCCAAGATATTCCGTTCAATGTTGAGAGCCCAGTCGCTAAAGCTGAAATAGCCAATGCTCGCTGCAAATAGCTCTTTGACGCGTTAGACTGAAGCTCGCCGGCATAACTAAATGGACTGATCTTGATTGTTTCTTCTTTGATAAAACCCTAGGTTTATATTTTAAAAATCAAAACCAACTCCGAATATGAATCGACCTTCTTCGCTCGCACTGGTAAAATAGCTCAATTTTATAGTTGCAGCTTCAAATGGAGTTAACCAAAATCCTCCACCAAAATTCACATGGAATTTGCTGTTATCTGGGGTGGGGTCATTCTCAATCCACACTCGACCAATATCAAGACCTGTGTAAATACCGACTGTTGATGGAATGATGTAGCTTCTGAATTTAAAGAGCTTTAATCTTAAATCGGTATTATAATAAAATGCCGAATTACCGGTAAACCGCTCATTTCTGAATCCACGAAGGCCCCAGTTACCACCCAATTGTTGCTGATGGTAAAAGAATGCGTCATCGCTAAAGGTGAATCCAGCGCCTACTTTGTGAGCCCAGATGAGATTTTCTTTTCGGTCAATAGGAAAATACACGCCTATGTTTGTTTGTAGACTAGCTTTCGAATAGTCGTCGTTTTCGGAAGATCTTAAATAGTCAACAATAAACTTAAAATCTATGCCCTGATGCGGATTAATAGGTTTGTCAACATCACGGAAAATAAAACCAGCCTCTCCACCAAAGAAATTATATCGGTCAAATAATTCATTAGTTGGATCTAAATTATCGGCTAAAAATCGACCAGGAGTAAAATTGACGTTTCGATATTCATATTTTGGACCTATGTAGAGGACAGATCCTCTTGTGACAGGTTTTTCAGCCAAGACTTTCACGATGACGGTTGTATTTCGGACCCGATTATAATCACGATCAAGGTCAAGTGGTTCTTCTTGTGGATTGTCAGTATTATTTCCTATTCCAAAAAAGTTATTGGAAAATAGATCATCTTGATACATTCCCTTCAGTCGTAAATTCCATTTTCCTTTTGTACTAACAAAATGCCCATTATAATTTAACTGATATCCTTTTGTTTCAAAACTATATAGTCCACTGAAGAAATGTCGCATGGCATAAGGACTTTTCTTAAATCCATGCCATTCACCGTTGAAAAATCCACCGAGTAATAATCCGTTATCAGGATTAAATCCGGCTAGCGGAAAAACGTATTTATTATTGTATTTGAATGCTTTTCTATCGTAGGTGTTTAATCGATATTCTTCTGTCAGATGTAACTTAAGGCCTTTACTATCAGGTATTTCTGAGTTTTGGGGATAATCGTATACATGAATTTTGCCACCTTTCCCATCGTTTTGGTATTCGTCATCATCTGTACCTCCAACTAATCGAACGCGTATATTGCTTCCAGTACCACTTACATTAAAAATATCATCACCATCGAGACCATATATAACTACTTCATTTGTTTCCTTATCGGAAAAGATTCGATGGTAATACGTATAATTTAACTCTTTGTTTTTATCAAGATCACTGATCCTGACTTCCATAAAACCGCGTTTTTTTGTAATTTGAATTAAATCATCATCTTCAGTAGCATGAATGTCAACACGTTTTGCAAGAGATTTATAATAATCTTTAGCAAATTCTTCTAAATCATCTCGTCGCCCACGAATATTATTTTCTAATTCTAACCCATTATAATCATAAAATTCTTGTTGCATAGAACTGATGCCTTCATGAATTACCTCATTCGTCAGATTTTCTTGTATGTATTTTATTTCCGTTTGCCATTCCTCCCATGTCAATTCGTTCATAAAGGTGCGATCAAAATATCGAGCATTAAAATTGAAGAACCCAACCTTTTTAATATCCTTGTCAAACGATTGAAATTTGGCAATCCCTGGATTGAATATTCTACCAATTGCTATCAGCGGCCCTTGAAAAATTGAAAAAGCTTGATCGCGATCACGAGGTATAGGCCGATAAATTTTGTGTTTTCCTTCGCCTTCAAATTCTGCCCAACGCCATTGGTCATCGTGTCGATCCCAATCGCCTATAATCATATCAAAAAGACGGTTCCTGACGACTGATGATTGATCAGGTCGCTTATGACCGCTTTCTTTCATCTCTTCAATCATCTTCGAAGTCGAAATAATATTGTCCGAATTACCAAATGTGGCTATGTCGCTTCGATCATCATCTGGTCGAGCTTCGAACAGATATAATTTATCTCCATTATCTTCATTAAACTCACCAAGAGCGGGCTGCTTTGGTATGTACAGCAACTCGGGCTCCGTATGCATGATGTCAATAGCCTTGGCCATCGGCGGGAGCGTAAATGCAGCCAAGGGGTGGGCCGTAGTCAAAAAATGTTCAACAACTGATGTCGCGAATGTATTTGTAAATTCATCAGGCAACAATCGCGACGGATCTTTGCGAATAGCACGCATGACCCAATCTCGATTTTCTGAGTTTGTTAATCGAACGGAATTAGTTTGAAATCCGCCTCCTCGTTTTATTCCCTCGAGTCCGCCTTCTTTGATAGCCAGATTCGTGACACGCGCTTTTACGGGAATATTGTAGAGGCTGCTATATTGTTTTCCAAGAAGCATATTAAAAAAACCACTTCTTTTATAACTTTCTTCAACGATTGGGATATTCACTGTCGGTTTAGTCGGTGGCTCATAAGTCGGCACTTCTTCGGCTTCATTATACTCAGTTAATTTATCTGCTAATCGCGTATGATAAACAAGTGTTTTCCCATTTTCATCACAAGCAAATAATTCCATCCAGGTCTCGCCTTTTTCATAGAAGGAAAGCCGAGAAAAACCTAGCTTGCTGTAAGTAAATTTAGCACCTTCGCCCATTCCGACGGCAGTCTCCTTACATCCAGATCCCGCTACAATATGGTGGTGCTGATCCAGTTTTATGTATTGCATATTGTGCTCGTGACCAGAAATAAATACCACATTTTCGAAAGCATCTACACTAGTCATCAGCGCATCACGAAGTTCTTTGTATCGTTCACCGTTCGAGTCTTCACGTTCGCCAACATTCTTTCGAAACAAAGGATATAATAAACCAATGCCTGGCAATGGTATTTTTAATTTCGGATTTTTTATGGCTAACGGAAATAAATAGTCATTAAATTCAAATTTTCCTCCGTGAACGCCATATGTATAAAGTGGGTGATGCATTGCTATTATTACGCGCTTGTCTTTTGCGTAACTTTTAATTTCATCATTTATTTCATATAAAAAATCTGCTCTCGTTTTGTACTCACATCGTTCATTAAAATCGATATGCTTATTCCAATCTTGCAAAAACCATTCGCTATCAAATCCTATTAAAACCGCATTGTCACCGAGCTCAAATACTTCTGGCCCTGAACAACCATCATCTGGATAGTGAACTTCCTTTCCCAGTTTATCTTCTAAATACTCTTCCTGCCGTTGCACACCTTTTTGACTATCTTCTTGTCTCCAGTCATGATTTCCGGGTAGAAATACGATTTCCCCATCATAGCCGACGACAGTTTCTATTTGCGCATCTAGATTTTTTTCAGCTTGTTCTCTTTTAGCAGAATAGGTGGGAGGCATGCCTGATGGATAAATATTGTCACCAAGGAAAACAACTCCAGACTCAGCCGATTCTTCACGCATCATCTTGCCCATTTCGACCAGGGCAGGAGAGATAGAACCGCTCGGGAGATACCCAGCGTCACCAATTCCATATAAAACGTATTCAGGCGCTTTCTCGGGCAAGCTGTCGGTTACGAATTCTTGAAAGTTACGCTCTTCGTCGTTCGCATAGTGAATTTTAAAATTGGCACATGAGACGACAATGAAACTGATGAATATGATTGATATGGTATGTTTGATCGTGTTAAACTTCATAAAGGAAATTTAATGAAAATTTTGTGATTGGATATCCTCAGAAATGAGTTTGTAAAGTCGTTGTAAGTTCGGTTGATCTTGTAAAAGTTTCAACTGCGATTCAATAGTTTGGGTGTCATTTCTCATGGCAGGACCAGTTTGATTAAATATTGCAGGCGAATCACTCACATTTTTAATCATAGTGACTAAAAGTGGTTGAATCAAGGCTCGATCAAGATCGTTTTGCTCTAATATTGATTCTGCTCTCGAAATTAGATAGTTCGAGAAGTTTTGAGAAATAACCGCGGCCATGTGCAATATTTTAGCCTTCTCAGCATCGATAACTTGTACACGTTGACTTATATCGTTCGCAAGATCGATTAATAAATTCAATGTATTTTGATTACGAGCTTGCAAAAGCATTGGCGTGTCTCGATCCCAACCTGAGTGTAAACCTGAGAATGTATTAAGCGGATAAAATATTCCACTATTGGGGAAGGGAAGTGCTTGCAACGGAGTCATGCCTGAAGTATGACAAACAATGGAGTTGCTTATCTCAAGCTGGTTAGCAACATGTTCTATAGAAGAATCATTGACCATGAGGATAATGACTTCAGACACGCTATCGGAGATATCATTTGCATGAATGACAGATTGAACATTGTAATTTTCGAAAATTTCATCGTGATGAGTTTCATCTCTAACTAGCCATTGGTTGATAAGATGTCCGGCTTCAATCAAAGCTGGTGCTAGGTGTCGTGCAAGTTTTCCATAACCGACTAAACCGATATTCATCAGGATATAAAATTAGTTTTTTGTTTTCTACGTTGAACCCAACTAAAAAAGACGCCACCCAACATTAATATTGATCCAAACCAAAATAAATTTATGCCAGGAAAGGCTAAGGCTTCCAACACTAAAAAGTCAGTTCTGGAAACGTTTTTCGCGACATAAATATTAAACTCCGGTGATCGTTGTGTCACATTAATTGTGATCGTTTCTGTTGTAGGATCAAGGCGAAGGAAATCTACTTGAATCCCTGAGTTAACATCGAAATCGCTGATCGGAATTATTTTGGAGTCACGAATAACATATACCGGAGACAAGGTATCGCTCGACCCCTCATTTGACTCAATAAGCAGTTTGGCACCTATCGCAATATCATTTGCCTCTTCATAATAAAATGGATGATCAGGATTGCGATCAAATGATAAAAAGCGCAAATTGTGATTTTCCAACTTCAATGACATACCAACTTTTAATTTATATGCGTCTATAAATTCTTGTTGCTGCAACGGTAAATAGGGTAGTAGAACAGTATCAGATATTTTTATCCGAAGTTCCTCAGCATTTATCTTTTCCGGCAAGACATAACTTAAATTACCACGTAATATCGCTTTAGGAGTTATGGGATAAATTGCTGAAGTGTTTTTATTTAAAACTGTCATGCGAACACCCACGAGTTTGTCGAGTTCTTGTAATGGAATGTTTTTAGCAACTGGATTTCGTTCAATCCCATGAATTAAAATCTCATGATTATCTAATTGAATCGTGTCGCCAATCTGCACGGGATACTTCACGTATACGAGTGTGTCTTCTAATGCTTGCGCAAACTTAGGATCTACCTCGGCTTTCGGCAGTGTAGCTATACGTGTGAACACATCCTCATGGATGGCATGCTTAATCGCGGGATGATAGACTTCGATATTGTCAAAGTTCTTCGAGTATATAACGTTCGGTGATAAATAAAATGAGTCGGTAGGTTCTCCACTTTCATCCACGGGCTTGAATGATATGATATACTGACGCTCGGTACCTAAAAAAGTATCACGCTCGTATTCCAACATATATCCTTGGCTATAAATAGGTTCGTTTTTTAATAAAACGACATTGCGCATCATCATTTCTTCTTCCAGGCCACTAAAGATTCCGGCCATAAGAGTCGGGTTCTGACTGATGTATCGTTTGTTTATTCCTGAAATAATAATGCCGAGTAACATCACTCCAAAGCCAACATGGCTCAAAGTTGATCCCCACAATTTCCAATTTCCTTTTAATCGAGAAATCAAATAATCCATATTGGCAAATATGCCGTAGAGCGCAGAGAATAGTAATATTAATATTGGCCAGGTTGGATTATTTAATCCAGTGGCGATTGCAGCAGTAGATGCTCCAGCCAATAACGTGTGGACGGCAATATGCATCATCAGTTGTTTACCTGGTTTTGACTTTGGTGCAAACCGTGTCCATTGTGCGATGCCGGTAAGGATCGCAATAAATGCCGCAATCCACAATTGATATTTGTTGTAGTGTTCGTTGGCATCTTTAATAACTTGGCCCTCATATTCCGGATCAAATAATTGAACAATTTTATTGATGACGGGTAACGACGTACTATACGTGATAAGTATCGATGAAATGGCTAATATCATGAGGCCGATAAACATCCAAAACTCGCGAGAATAAGACGATTCTTCTTTTGCTGGAGTTGGGATTTTATTCCAATGCTTCGCCAAAACGAAAGCACTACCTAACACGAAGAAGGCTAAGAAAGCTGTCAGTTGCGGACCCATGCCCATTTCGGTAAAGGCATGAACGGACGTATCTTCGAGAGCACCGCTGCGAACTAAATAAGTCGAGTAGATACTCAGGCAAAATGCTAATAAATAAAACAGATATACACTTCGTCGCGAGTGTCCCGTCGCTTGTGTGATGAGATGCGCATGCATGCCAGCAAGTAGCATAATCCAAGGAACCAACGACATATTTTCAACAGGATCCCATGCCCAATATCCACCGAACGTCAAAGCCTCATACGCCCAAGCACTTCCCATCAAAATACCTACACCTAGGATGCCGACTGAAAATAACACCCACGGAAGTGCCGGCTTAAACCATTCGGTATAGCGCTTAGTAAATATCCCGGCCAATGCATAGCAAAAAGGTATCGACACACTGGCAAATCCAAGAAACGTGATCGGCGGATGGATAACATTCCAATAATTCTGCAGCAACAAATTCAAGCCCTTTCCATCGATGAGACTCAAATAATCTTCGTTCGCAAACAATGGTATATCGACAACTTCACGCAACAAGAGCATTGGATTATCACCCAGTTTAAAATCTGTAAATGGAATGTACACACCTAGAAGCATTGACGATAACCAAAGTTCTATCGTGCAGAGCACTAGTAAAACACCGGGTTCCCATTCTTTTGCTTTACGGATAAGTATCCAACCTAAAATAAGATGCCAAAACATCCAAAGGCAAAAACTGCCTTGCTGGCCTTCCCAAAATGCTGAGAACATATAATGAAAGGGCAGGTCATCTGACACATGTTCAAATGCATAGGCGTATTCATAGTAGCGGTTGAGCATCACATAAAACATCAATCCTATAAGGCTCAACGCCCCAAAAGTATGTACAGCAAAAAACGATCGACCTGCTTTGATATATGTGCGATCTGAATTGTTTCGAAGGGCTAGGAAATAGGCGATGACGGCAAAGAAGACTCCAGCGAAACTTATGACTGTGGCAACTTCACCAAGCGCTCGCGGCAACAAATGCTCCCCTATATATTGAATGTCATCCATGTATAGGAGAACTAGCTCTCTTTAGCGTTGGAGCGGACAAAAATCTCTTCATCCTTGTATTTCGAAGGGCATTTCGTAAGCATTTCTGTGGCTACGAATACATTTTCTTTGTATTGACCAGTCATGACTACTTGATCACTGCGTTCAAAATCTTGAGGTTTCTCACCAAGAAAGACAACCTGTGATTGATTACCTTTTTCATCGTTGGCATAAAAAGTAAAATAATTCGGATCCTTTTGTGGATTGTAAACCATCTCTTTATCTAGAGCCAGTGTACCTATTACTTTAACCTTACCGTTCACCTGAGCTGCCGTCTCAAAATTTGAATAGCTGCTGATTTGGTCGGCCGCAGTCATAAAAAGCGCAACGGCTCCGGCTACAAGTAATAGTATAATGATTGGAATCTTTTTCATTCGGTATGTCTTAGCTTACAAATATACGTTGAAATGTACAACGCCTAAGGCACACGTATGTTTTTGGATGTGGATTTAATGTCTAGGACGAACGCCATATCAATAAGCACAATTGCCAGTTTGGATATTGACCATACGTTTGAACGATGACGCTCATTATTGCACGTTATCAAAACAACAATATTAGGCTTAATTAGAATCGATCTGGATAAAAATAAACCTTCGAAGATGTAGTGTGGGTCTAGATCAAGGTGGTTCGCCTGCAGAATCTTGGCCTGGCCACTTAAGTGGCCAGGCCAAGATTCTGCAGGCGACGATTTGTAGCCGACCTCTATTCCATCAACTCCAACGCCGCCCCAACATCCTCAACCGGAAACTTACAGACCTTATTTTGACAAACATAGATCATCGTCACTCCATCTTGGAGCTTATCTTTCAGCAGTTTCAATGTGCCTTCATCAGTCCCGCCCAGCATAATTGAATTTGGCAGATAATTGGATTGCAAATCTTCGCTTAATGACTTAGCATCGGGGCCCAGAATCGCTATTTCATATGGCATATCTGACAATTCTGTGTACAACTGTAGCCAGTTACTGTAATACGAAGGTTGATTTCCTGTTTCGATGGATGTTTTCATGCTCAAGCCCATGCGTCTGGCACGCTCTATGAATTCGGGTTTATACAGATAAAGTCCGAGACGCAATAGATTTCTTGCCATGATGCTATTTGAGGCTGGTATGACATTGTCAGATAATTCACGTTTTCGGGTGACGAGTGGGGCGTCCAAATCGCTTGTATAATAAAACAAGCCAGATTCATCATCTGAAAAATGTTGAATTGCGAATGACATGATGGCCTCAGCTTTCATCAGATACTGTTCGTCAAAAGTCATTTCATAGTATCGCATTAATACGCGAATCAATAATGCGTAATCATCGAGAAATGCATTTATGGTTGATTTACCATTTTTATAATTACGCCACAACTGACCGTTTTCTTGCACCTGCTTTTCGAGTAGAAACTTAATATTATTTTCTGCAATATTTTTAGCGGTTTCGTTTCCAGTTGCGAAGTATGCTTCGATGAGTCCATGTGTAGCCAGCGCGTTCCAAGATGTCAAAATTTTATCATCGAGTCCGGGTCTTATTCTTTTTGACCGAATATCACCCAATTTTTTTAACGATTGTTCAATTGATGCATCAATTTCCGATTCAGTTTTACCAATTGATTTAGACAAATTTTCAATCGTTTTTTTTGCATGTAATATATTCTTATCATGCTCCCAATTGCCCGAAGGCTTTATGTCATAGCGTTTTTTGAAAATTAGTAAATCCGTTTCATCGGATATAGCGGATGTTATTTCATCGTTCGTCCAAACGTAAAATTTGCCTTCTTCTCCATCAGAGTCGGCATCGAGGGCAGAATAGATTCCACCACTTTTATCGATCATTTCGGACGCTATCCAACCGACTGTTTTATCAATCGTTTTTTTATAAAGTGGGTTTTCATACATCTTGTAGGCATAACTATATAAGTCGAGTAATTGACCGTTGTCATACATCATTTTTTCAAAATGTGGAACCTTCCATTCGGCATCGGTCGAGTAGCGTGCAAATCCTCCGGCAATCGGATCAAAAATTCCACCCTCGGCCATCCGACTAAGTGTAGTATTGACAATATTTCCTGCTATTCTATTATTATTTAAATGACTCCATTTCAATAGCATTTCTTGATTATTTGGCATTGGAAATTTAGGAGCTCCTTTTCGTCCACCAAATTTCGGATCCATTTGACTAACAAAACTTTGCATGAGAGAAGGCATATCGATTTCATTCAGATCTGCATTTTCATCGGGAATATCAACGGCATCGACGGAGCGATATCCTTCTTCTAATTGCTCAGCATATTCAACCAATTTATCTGATGCATTCAGTTTCATTTCATGAAATTGATTGAGTATATCGAGCCATTGATCTTTTGGAAAGTAAGTGCCCGCCCAAATTGGCCTTCCATCAGGTAAGGCGAAAGCATTTAGCGGCCAACCACATCCTCGCTGATTCGACAAGTGGCAAGCTGTCATATATACATCGTCAATATCCGGTCGCTCTTCTCGATCCACTTTAATCGGGACAAAGTGCTCATTCATAATGGCAGCAACCGTGCTATCTTCAAACGATTCATGTTCCATCACGTGACACCAATGACATGCTGAATACCCAACACTGATGATGATCAACTTGTCTTCGTCTTTTGCTTTTTTCAGCGCAGCGTCGTTCCAGGCATGCCAATCAACAGGATTGTGCGCATGCTGCAACAAGTATGGACTTGTTTCATGAACGAGCTCATTCGTATGCTCATGTTCCATGTCAGTGAATTTTTGGGAAGCCGTTTGGCAGCTCTGAAGGGCAATGATCACGGCGATTAATATGATTGATTTGCAGTACATATGTCTAATTTGAATGCACAAGATCATGTTTTTTACACCAATAAAAATTGGCGATAAAAATGCCTTAACCAACATTTAATCTTGATATGGGAGAAATGTCAATATATAATCACCAATATTTCATAGATTTAGGTCACAATTGGTAATCATGATGAAATGGCGAAGGCTAAATGGGACGAAACTTGAAGGGGATATCAAGGTTCAAGTCGAACAAACTATAATAAAAGAACGGCAGGCGGGTCACCGACTTAAGGTGTGCATCGGGACTGACTCTCAAGTAAAAGGAGAAACCATCGAATTTGCAACGGTGATTGTATTTCTACGCGAAAAACGTGGAGGTTTTATGTTCATTAGTAACAGTTCTATGCGTGGTTCGATGTCCATTCGAGAGCGTATGATACAAGAAGTGTCGAAGTCTGTGCAGATCGCTTATGATCTTTGCGAATTGCTTGATCGATACAATGTGGAATTAGAAGTACATGCCGACATCAATACAGATCCTGAATTTCAGAGTAACAGTGCATTGAAAGATGCTATGGGTTATATTCTCGGAATGGGGTTCGTCTTCAAAGCAAAACCGGACGCATTTGCTTCGTCGAGCTGTGCTGATAAAATGGTTTAATTATCAGGCGAAACTCGATCTAAATTAGAACTACTAAAATCTTCATTACTTATACATTTCATTCAATTTCGGTAATTTGGCGATTGAAAAAATAGCCATATGCTGGTCGCACCACAAAACAAGGATAGAAAACTCAACATAGCATTTGATGAATTTGATCTCGACAATGGATTGCACGTGATCATGCACCAGGACGATACAACACCGATTGTCGTCGTATCCGTCATGTATCACGTAGGATCGAAAAATGAGCGACCAGATCGGACCGGCTTTGCACATTTTTTTGAGCACCTTCTTTTTGAAGGAACAGCGAATATTCCTCGCGGGGAATATGATAAATATGTCGAACGTGCCGGCGGAACATTAAATGCGAACACTTGGTTTGATCGAACATATTACTATGAAATATTGCCATCAAATCAGCTGGATCTTGGACTGTGGTTGGAATCCGAACGGATGCTACATGCGAAGGTCGATCAAATCGGCATTGACACACAGCGCTCTGTTGTCAAGGAGGAGCGCAAGCAGCGATATGACAATCAACCATATGGAACTGTGTTGGAGGAAACGCTCAAGAGAGCATATACCCATCATCCATATCGTTGGCCGGTCATCGGCAGCATGGAGCATCTCGATGCCGCAGATGAGGAGGATTACCAGTCCTTCTATGAAAAATTCTATGTGCCTGATAATGCGGTTTTGATTGTGGCAGGGGATTTCGATAAAAATGACGCTCGAGCATCAATAGAAAAATACTATGGGTCAATCCCTCGAGGGCGATTTGATATCAATCATGACTTGCCTGCTGACGTCTCGCTTGAAAAAGAAGTTCGCGATGTGATCTATGATAATATTGATTTACCGGCCGTTATTCATGCATATCGAATTCCTTCGATGAAACATCCAGATATGTATGCACTAGATTTATTGAGCAAATTGCTGTCCGAGGGTGAAAGTTCGCGCATGCACCGACGCATTGTGGACGATGAAGAAAAAGCGCTCGCGGTCTATAATTTTTTATTGTCTTTGGAACATCCGGGCATCATGATGACATACGCAATTGCCAATATGGGAGTGGAACCTGCTGAGTTGGAATCAGCCATGGATCGTGAAGTTGAATTATTAAAATCATCTTCAATTTCTGAAAAAGAATTTAATAAATTAAAAAATCAGGTTGAGGCTAAATATGTCAATCGATTTAGAAGTTTGACGGGTATTGCGGAGGCATTAGCGAGTTACCATACGTACTTTAAAGATGCAAGTTTGATGAATTCAGATATTGAAAATTATCTGAAAGTTACCATCGAAGATATACATCGTGTTGCGAATACCTATATGAATTTCGATAATCGCGTTGCACTGCATTTTCTTCCAAAACCTAATTAAAATAATTAATATTCATGCAAGATGAGTCTTTGACGAGAGTAGCTTCTGGAGAATTGTTCAGACAATCTGCACCTGTAGCAGGGCCTTTTCCGTCTATTAATATAGGAGAATTTGAGACTGCCACATTGTCGAACGGCCTGACACTCATTGTAGTTGAAAATCACAAATTACCCAAAATTGCTTATCAGTTAATCGTCAGTCATGATCCGGTTTCGGAACTTGAAAAATCTGGTGTGGCGGATATTTGCGGAGAACTGCTAAGTCGAGGTACGCGTACGCGATCAAAGTCCGAGTTGGATGATCGTATTGATTTTCTAGGTGCCAATTTACAAACAAGTAGTTCAGGTGTATATGGTTCAACGTTATCAAAATATGAAGATGAATTTTTATCTCTTTTTTTAGACATTTTATTACATCCTGCTTTTCCGGAAAAAGAATTCAATAAATTAAAATTAAAAGCAAAATCGCGCTTACAGTCTGTTCGTACCGAACCAAGCGAAATTGCATATAATATTTGCTCTGCTGTGGTATTCGGTGATAATCATCCGTATGCAGATATCATGACTCCTGAAACGCTGGATAATATTACGTTGGGAGATTGTCGCAATCACTACGAGACTTATTGGAGACCAAACTGTTCGTATCTAGCAATAGTTGGCGACACGACAATGGAAGAAGTCATGAAAAATGTGGCACCTAAACTATCATTGTGGAACAAACGATCGGTTCCGGCGCATCAATATGAAGCACCGCAACTTCCCGATGTACCTACGATTTGTTTTGTGGATCGGCCTGGAGCTGTGCAATCCGAATTGCGCGTCACATATCCACTCGACTTGCATCCAGCAAATCAAAACCGAATTCCCGCTGCCATCATGAATCATATTCTTGGAGGCGGTGCATTTTCTGGTTATTTAATGCATAATTTACGCGAAGACAAAGGATATACATACGGTGTACGCAGTTTATTGCAGATTGATCATGTATGCGCAGAGTTTCGAGTGTCGACGAGTGTTGGCACCGAGGTTACCGTATCAGCGGCACAAGAGATATTTAATGAAATGGATCGGATACGAGTGACAAAAGTAGACGCGGATCATCTCGTCTTAGCAAAGAATTCGATGGTTGGCTCATTTGCACGTTCACTTGAAAACCCACAAACACTTGCTAATCGTGTATTAAATATGTTGCGGTTTCAATTACCTGATGATTTTTATCAAACATTTGCTGATAAATTATCGCGCGTGACGGCAGAAGAAATTCAAGTAATGGCGAACGAATATATCCAACATGAGCGTGCCTATATGGTTATAGTTGGAGACTACGATGCATTATCAGATAATATTAAAGAGGCGTTCCCGACGGCCGAGATTCGATTCTTTGATCACTTTGGACGCAAAGTTTGATGATGAGTCGCCTCCGAAAAGTCACCAAACCAAAAATGGCTCTTTTGACGATCTTTTCACTTTACTCAAACCACTGATACAATGGCATCATCGATTTTCGGAAAATGAAAATCTCATCCAAAATAGAAACGTTTTATGCAATTGGCACTCTTCGAAGTTGACTCATCGATAATAATCGAAAATTGGTCGATCTATTTAAGTAATTGATCCAATTGGAGAACGATCCTTTAGCACGTGGCGTTTTTATTTTGTCATCAACCCAAAAACCATGAAGCGATCAATACTCTTTTTTCTTTTTATTATTATTTCCCACGTCAGTATTTTATCCCAAGGCTATGTCATTAACTCGTATGATGTGGAAGTGGATATTGAATCAAATGGCCTCGTCCATGTAACCGAAAGGATAAATGTAAGTTTTTCCGAAAAAAGACGTGGTATCATTCGCGATATTCCTTTACGCTATAAAAATGCTGAGTCTTCTGAAGGAAATGCAATCATCATCGACAATATTCAGGTTAAAGATGATCCATTTGTACTGATCGACGACGCAAATTTCGAACGCATTCGCATTGGTTCCGCAAATAAGTTTCTCGAAGGCGATAAATCCTATGAAATAAGCTATGACGTTCTTGGCGCCGTAGAACAATTCGATGGAATGGCCGAATTGGTATGGAATGTAATAGGAGACCAATGGGATACAAAAATCATGAAAAGTAGCGTCCGGTATACATTCCCATTCCCAATCGTGAATCCTGAAGAAGACATATTAATTAGTGTTTCCAAAAATTCAAGATCGTTTAAAGAACTTGATCGATCAAAAGTCGGACTTGATAAAAAAAGCCTGTCTATTCAATTCGATGAAAAATTAAAAGCCCGACGAGGTATTTCTATCGCGCTACGTTTTAGAAATCACAGATTCCCTTTACAAGAAGTTCCAGCAGCAGTTATTTCCGATCATTATTATGTGACTAAAGCGCAGATAAGTCATTTGATCCAGGAAGATGGTTCGATATCGATAAATGAGATCCATCATATTTCTTCATTAAAAAATATGATAGATGTGTATCGTTTGATTCCGATAAAGAATTTAAAGCACGATGATATTGGATACATTTATCCGACTGCCGAATGGTCAACTGGAGCAGTGAATGGCGTTCAAAATGATTTAATTGAATCGAGCACTCCTACAACATCCATTTACAAATATTCAAATACATCAAATTTGACTGGTCAAAATCAGATTCAGTTCGAATATTTGTTAGCTGGCGGAGTGACAATTAAGGACGGTGAATATAGAGCAGCCTTGAATATCGGCGCGTTTGCAGGTAAAGTGCCGATCGATACGATTATCATTCATATAGAGCCACAGCAGGCGGTGGTTGTTTCGCCTCCAGTCATCGATGGCTATAAGCGAACTGTAATTTCTGCCGAGAAGAATATGTATCAATACATCCGTGAATCATTTTTGTCAGGTCCTTTGTATTCAGAGATTTCGCTCACCAATGTGAACAGCGATAAATTTGAGTACCCCAAGTCGGTATTGTATGAAGATTATTTCATGGATCATGTTGATATTCAAGTTAGAATAAGGGAGGATGGCATGTTGTCTGTCGATCAAGGCGTTAGTGTTTTGAGCAAAGTCTCAAATCCAGATCTAACATTTAGCATTAACAATTTCATTGATAATCGGGCCTTTCCATATCGCGTCCCAAAGTCAAACATTCTTAAATCGAAACAGCACATTGCATTAAAATATAATGATAATGTCTCAAGCTTTCAGCTATATGAATATAAAGAGGGAGCAGAATTTAATCTTACGGATAATATTGCTTCGGATAAATTCTCAACCACTTTTGCTTCATCTGCCGTAATTGCCGATGGTCGTTTAACCATTCCAATATTTGAATTAGAGTCGAAATCAATTGGCTCAATGGACGTCGAATTATTTAATGATAAAGACGAAGTTATTTTTTCTGAATCTATCGCTTCTTTAGCTGATGAACATAATACTGAAATCATTGAGTCGAGTAGGGGTCGCTACATTGCCATTACATTAAACAAAGATAAAATTGATGCGCTCGGCGGCCTTGCTAGACGACCTGGATATTTCAAAGAAAACATGCCGTTGTTTTTATCGATTTTGCTATGCTTGCTATTTTACGGTCTATGGTATAGATACGGTAGAGATGAAAAATACGACGGATCGATGCAGTCCGCGCCTCCATCCTTTATGACACCTGCGGAAGCTGGTTATTTATGGGATGGCAAACTTCATGGACGAGATTTAATCAGTCTTATTTACCATTGGGCGGCTAGGGGACATTTGTCTATAGAAGAAGTTGATAAAGGAAAAAATAAAAAAGACTATATCTTGGAGAAATTAGTCGATTTACCTGCTGATGCACTCACGTATGAAAAGACCTTGTTTAATAAAATATTTACAATTGGTGAATCGCGCAGAAGTATTTCGTCACTTAGAAACACTTTTTATAAGACGATGACCAAGGCTAAAAAAGAATTAGTAAAAGAATTCGAATCACGTCATTTATATGAACCTTTTACGCGTGGTGTAGGGGTGTTGTTTGTCGTACTAGGAGCTGTACTTTTTGCAGTCGGTCTTTTTGTTTTAGGAATTAATTATTCAGAAGGCAATTTCGCTTGGGCATTGCCGATATTGATAACGAGTATGGCCATGGTGTTTTTTGGATATTATTTGCCAAAAAAGACGGCGCTCGGCAGCTCATTTTTTATCGGATTGCAACGTTTCGAAAAATTTATTGAAGAGGCGCCCCCTCAAGAGATTGCATCCATGTATGATAAGGATAGTGCGTACTTCCAAAATACACTGGCATTTGCCATCGTACTTGGAAAAGCTAAAGAATGGTCGAAGCGTTTTGAGGGAATAGTTACAGCGCCGCCCAATTATTATAAAGGAGACCATTATGACACATTTTCACCAATACTCTTTTCAGATAGCGTAATTGGTGGTATGCGCCACATGGAACGTGACTTCTATAGTGTTCCAGCACCGGCTGCAAGTTCATCAAGCTACTCTGGTGGCCGATCATCATCTTTCGGAGGTGGAGGCAGTTTCAGCGGAGGTGGTGGCTTCGGCGGCGGAGGTGGAAGTAGCTGGTAAGAGCTTTATACTTTACGAACTACATAATGAGTAAATGTAAATGACTATTGTGAATAGTTGCTGATCGTCATGCGTGGCTGTTGATCCTTTAAATTCCAAAATCTGTGATTTTGTTGATTACTTGGACGCTCGGCAAAGTCGAGAAATTATAGTTTTCGACTCTGTCGGCACTCTACACTACTGTCTGTAATACTGATACTGCATACTGACTACTGAGTACTGAACCGTAGCTCGTATAAGTTTCAAATGAACATCTCAGACTATTCGCCATTCTATATATTTGCACTTCGAAAAAATGTGAAAATGGCTAGACAATTAACGTTGAGAGATGCGTTGCGAGAAGCAATGTCAGAAGAAATGAGACGCGACGAAAGTGTATTCCTAATGGGTGAAGAGGTGGCGCAATACAATGGTGCTTATAAAGTCAGTAAGGGTATGCTGGACGAATTTGGCGCAAAGCGTGTGATTGATACACCTATTGCCGAGCTCGGATTTGCGGGGATCGGTGTAGGTGCCGCGATGAATGGACTTCGACCAATCATTGAATTCATGACATGGAATTTCGCCGTGCTTGCGTTTGATCAAATCGTTAATAATGCAGCGAAAACGTTATCGCAATCAGCAGGAGAATATAAATGCCCAATAGTTTTTAGAGGCCCTAGTGGAAGTGCTGGTCAACTTGCGCAGCAGCATTCACAGACATTCGAAAGCTGGATGGCAAATGTACCTGGGCTGAAAGTTGTTTCTTGTATTGATCCGTATGATGCGAAAGGTTTGTTGAAGTCTGCCATTCGTGATGATGATCCGATTTGCATGATGGAATCTGAGTTGCTGTATGGATTAAAAGGCGATGTGCCAGAAGACGAATACACTGTACCAATTGGTTTGGCTGCTGTACGTCGCGAAGGAACAGACGTGACCATCGTGTCTTACAATAAAATGATTGAAGTCGCGAAAAAAGCGGCTGATGAACTAGCAAAAGACGGCGTATCTGCTGAAGTCATAGATTTGAGAACGATTCGACCGTTAGATTTTGAGACGATTGTAGCCTCCGTAAAAAAGACTAATCGATTGGTTATTGTCGATGAGGCGTGGCCATTTGCCAGTGTAGCTTCTGAGGTCACCTACGAAATTCAAAAATATGCTTTCGATTATCTGGATGCCCCGATCATACGCGTAAATTCTGCTGATACATCATTGCCATATGCACCGACTTTAGTGGAAGAATGGATACCGAATGTGCAAAAAGTAATTGATGCCGTAAAACAGGTCAGCTACGCTAAATAAATCTTATCCAATTTTTTTAATCAACATTAATTAATCATAAATAAATTTTCATGCCGACAGACGCAATATTTACTCCTCCATTCGCATACAATGAACCCATTTTAAGTTATGGCCCGGATACGCCTGAGCGCACCGAATTAAAAGCCGAATTGAAGCGGCAGAAAACGACGAATGTTATCATACCGATGACTATTGGTGGAGAGCATGTTGAGACTGGAAATTTGATAGAGATGAATCCGCCACATGATCATGGTCATGTGCTGGGTCATTATCATAAAGGTGATAAATCACATGTCGAACAAGCTATCGATGCTGCCTTAGCAGCAAAACCCGCTTGGGAAGCCATGCCGTGGCAAGATCGTGCAGCGATTTTCTTGAAAGCTGCAGATTTGTTGGCCGGACCTTATCGTGCACGCATGAACGCGGCAACGATGTTGGGACAATCCAAAAATGCATTTCAGGCTGAAATTGATGCCGTATGTGAGTTAGCAGATTTTTGGCGTTTTAATGTTGAGTATTTAACACAGATTTATGCGGAACAACCACAAAGTACTGATGGTATTTGGAATCGTTTAGATCACCGTCCACTCGAGGGATTCGTTTTTGCAATCACGCCATTTAATTTTACGAGTATCGCCGGTAATCTTCCAACTGCTCCGGCATTGATGGGGAATGTTGCG
>ENA-ORXU01000338-ORXU01000338.1-marine-metagenome-genome-assembly--contig:-NODE-338-length-56570-cov-7.453419_pt1 | contig 56570 bp, 47 predicted proteins | sample MGYA00237869_ERZ511484 | MGnify/ENA metagenome assembly ERZ511484 | reverse complement strand
GGATGCACCCTTTATTCCTTCACAGGCCCTTACACCCGCTCGCCTCTCCTGCACCTATCCCCGGGGCCCTGACGCGATCGTGCCGGACCGCCTCCAACGGCCTTCTCCCGCAGCCGCGCCGGTATCATGAACGGCTTGCCTTGTAGCCCGTACCGCTTCATGACAGCAGATCTCGTCGACACCGATGCCGTCCATCGCTTCCTGGAGAGGTTCCACGATTCGCTGTGCACCCAACTGGAAACGCTCGATGGCGGCGCCACGTTCTGCTCCGACGCCTGGACGCGCAAGGAAGGCGGCGGCGGGGTGACCCGCCTGTTGACCGACGGCGACGTGTTCGAGAAGGCCGGCGTGGCCCGGTCGGTGGTGTCGGGGCTCACCCTGCCGCCATCGGCGACCGCCCAGCGCCCCGAATTGGCCGGGCGGGAGTGGCAGGCCACCGGCGTGTCGCTGGTGCTGCACCCGCGCAATCCCTACGTGCCCACCGCGCATGCCAACGTGCGCTTCTTCGTGGCCACCAGGCCGGGCGAACCGCCGGTCTGGTGGTTCGGTGGCGGGTTCGACCTGACGCCCTACTACGGTTTCGAGCAGGACTGCCGGCACTGGCACGGTTGCGCCCGGGATGCCTGCGCACCGTTCGGCGACGACATCCATGACGAGCTGAAGGACTGGTGCGACCGCTACTTCCACCTGAAGCATCGCGACGAGGCGCGCGGCGTCGGTGGCCTGTTCTTCGATGACTGGTCACGCGGCGGCTTCGATCAGGCGTTCGGTCTCACGAGAAGCGTGGCGGAGCACTTCTACCCCGCCTATGCACCGATCGTGGAACGGCGGCGCGACCTGGAATGGGGAGAACGCGAACGCGAGTGGCAGCTCTATCGGCGCGGACGCTACGTGGAGTTCAACCTGGTGTGGGACCGCGGCACGCTGTTCGGCCTGCAGAGCGGCGGCCGGACCGAATCGATCCTGATGTCGTTGCCACCCGCGGTTGCCTGGCACTACGGGTACGAGGCCGAGCCCGGTTCCCCCGAAGCGGCGCTGAACCGCGACTTCCTGCCGGTGCGCGACTGGCTGGCCGCCGATGACAAGCACTCGTAACGATATCGGAATCGACCGGGCGGGCGGTCAAAACTGCAATGCCGGGGCTGCAGCACCCGATCGCGAGGCGCCACGTCCATGCTTGTCGTGTCGGCAATTCGCCGCAGCAACGGAGCTCTTGCATGATTCGACGACGTATCGTTCTTCCCATCGCCGCGGCCGGAATCGCCATGGCGCTGATCAGCGGTTGCGCCGCCACGCGGGACGCGGCCGACGATAGCGGTGAGGCCATCGAGGATGCGGCCGACGCTACGGGCGATGCGGCCGAGGACGTGGCCGACGATGTGGCCGACGCGGACGTGTGGGACAGCCTGCAGGATAGCTGGGACGACACCAAGGATGCCGCGGCGCGACAGTGGGATCGACTGACCGATGATGATCTGGCCGATGTGGACGATCGAGACGGGCTGATCGACAAGATCAGCGATACCTACGACATGACGCGTGAAGCGGCCGCCGACGAGGTGGACGACTGGGCCGACGCGCTGGATTGACCGGACGGGCGCCATCGGCGTCCGGGCCCGATTGCCCGGACGTCGTCGCCTACCCCAGCACCACCCAGCCGACGATGCCGATCGCCAGCACCGACAGGACGGATGCCAGCAGCATGAGCACGCCGTCGCGCACCAGAAGAGCCAGCCCGAACGCGGCGAGCAGGGTCGGCACCCCCGGGATGCCACCGATCGGCGAGAGTTCGAGCAACCCCGGCACGAACAGGAATACCCCGATACCCCGGTGCCCCAGCGCCTCGAGCAGCTCGCCCACCTGAACCCGGGCATCCTGCGAGGCGACCTCGACCAGCTCGTCGAGCACGTCGCTGACCGCGTGTGAATCACCCGGCATCCACTGGACCGCCGCTCAACCCCTGGGCCGCGCATTCTCCGGGTCCCAGGCCGGCTGCGCGACCACCGTGGCCGATCTTGCCGAGCCGAAGCAGTCGATCTGCAGGTCGGTACCCGGTGCGGACAGCTCGACCGGCACGTAGCCCAGCGCGACACTGCGCTCCAGCCGGTGCCCGAAGCCGCCGCTGGTGACCCGTCCGATCGGCCGGCCGGCGTGAAGGATCGGGGCGCCGGGCATCGGCTCGATGGCTCCCTCGTCCAGCAGCATCTGCACGAAGCGCCGGACCACGCCTGCATCGGCCTGTCGCTGCAGCGCGGCCCGCCCGATGAAGTCCGCCTTGTCCAGCGCCACCCATCGTTCGAACCCGGCTTCCAGCGGGGTGACGTCCCGATCGATATCCTGCTGCCAGTGCCGGTACGCCTTCTCCAGCCGCATCGATTCCATCGCGTACATGCCGACATCGACCAGGCCGTGCGCCGCACCCGCTTCGTGCAGCGAATCGTGCAACGTCCCGGCGTGCTCGATCGGCACGTGCAGCTCCCAGCCCAGCTCGCCGAGGAAGTTGATCCGCTGCGCGTGCAGCGCGATGCCGGCCACCGTGATCGGTCGATGGCTCAGCCAGCCGAAGGCACCGTCGCTCACGTCAGATCCGGTCATCGAGGCGAGCAGCACGCGCGATGAGGGCCCGGCCACCACCAGCGTGGTGAACGCCTCGGTCTCGTCGTCGATGCCGACGTCCATGCCACCGATGCGGTGCTGTTCCAGCCAGTCCCGGTCCAGACGTCGACCGGCGGCGGCGCCGATCAGCAGCACATCGTCATCGGCGAACGTCGTGACGCTGGTCTCGGTGACGATGCCGCCGCGCTCGTCGCAGAACCAGGCCAGACCCACCCGCCCCGCCGAGGGCAACCGGGTGGCCACCAGACCGTCGAGCCAGCGCCGCGCATCGGCGCCGCGTACCCGATGACGTGAAAACCCGGCGATCTCGATCAGCCCGACGCCGTCGCGCACCGCGCGACATTCGGTGCCCACCCGGTCGAACCAGGCGTTGCGACCGTACCCGGCAGCGGCGGTGGTGTCGTCGCCTAGCTGCGCGAACCAGACCGCACGCTCCCAGCCGCCGCGCGCGCCCATCACCGCGCCGCGCTCGATCATCCGTTCGGTCACCGGGGTGACCAGTCGCGGCCGCCCGGCCGGCTTCTCCTGCTGCGGATAGGCGATCGCGTACTCCTCGGCATAGACCTCGCAGGCCTTCTCGATGGCGAACGCCCGGTCGGCATGGGCACCGTAGCGACGCGGGTCCATCGACCACAGATCGTGCTCGGGCCGACCGTCCAGGATGTACTCGCTGATCGCCTTGCCGGCACCGCCCGCCTGGCAGATGCCGAAGGTGAAGCCGCAGGCGTGGAAGAAGTTCCGCTGGCCGACCGCGGGCCCGATGTACGGCAGCCCGTCGGGGGCGTAGGGAATCGGTCCGTTGATCACGCGCTGCACCCCGACCGTGCCCAGCAACGGCACGCGTTCGCAGGCCTGCTCGATGTACCACTCCAGCCGCTCCAGATCGTCCGGCCACAACTGGTAGGCGAAATCCTCCGGCAGCTGGCCATCGGTCCAGCGCGGCGTCGCGCCCTTCTCGTAGGGACCCAGGATCAGGCCATGCTTCTCCTGGCGCAGGTAGTAGGAGGCGTCCGGATCGCGTACCAGCGGCAGGCTGTCACCGCGGGCGAGCAGCTCCGGCACCGCCTCGGTCACCAGGTACTGATGCTCCATCGTGGCCATCGGCAGGAACTCGCCGATCATCGCGGCGATCTGGGCCCCCCGGTAGCCGCCGGCGTTGACGACCACGTCCGCCTCGATGCGGCCCTTGTCCGAGTTCACGCGCCAGCGCTCGCCGGGCAGCGAATCGATGCCGGTGACCGGCGCAAAGCGCACGATTCTCGCCCCTTTCGACCGCGCGGCGCTGGCCATCGCCTGGGTCAGCTGACTGGGGTCGATGTCACCGTCCCTCGGATCCCAGAGCACCGAGGTCAGGTCGTGGGAGCTGATCTCGGGCCAGCGCTCGCTCATCGCCCGCGGCGTCATCAGCTCCAGGCCATGGTCCATCGCGTTGGCCATCGCGGCGACCCGCTCGAACTCCAACGCCCGGTCGGCGGTGCGCGCCAGACGCACCGAGCCGGTCCGGTGGTAGGCGATCGGGTAGGCCGGATCGGCGGCGAGCCCGGCATACAGCTCGGTGGAATAATGCTGCAACCTCAGCAGCGACCGATCCGAGGAGAAGCGCGGCACGTTGCCGGCCGCGTGCCAGGTGGAACCGGACGTCAGCTCGTTCATGTCGAGCAGGACGGCATCGTCCATGCCGCGCATCGCCAGGTGATACAGCACGCTGGTGCCGACCGCCCCGCCACCGATCACCACCACCCGGGCGCGCGCCGGCAGCGCGGACTCGCCCGCCGCTCTCACCCGCCGGACCGCCGAGTCGGCCTCACGTCAGGCCGAGCAGCGTCTTGAGCTCGTCCAGGCGAAGCCGCGTCGATTCGTCCATCTCGGTTTCCTCCCCGACCACCCACACCACGTTGTCCAGCGCACGCTTCGCCTCGCGCTTGCCGCTGAACAGCGCCGCCACGGTGTCGAACGCCTGCTCGGCACTGTAGCGCACGATCATGCTCTGCTCGTGGATCAGACGCGTGCGCACCGTCGGGTCCATCGAGGCGAACGGCTCCTGGGTGGTCAGCAGCGAGAACGAGCGCTCCAGCCGCGAGCGGCGCACCCCGCCCGGGCGGGTCTTGGCGATCAGCAGCAGCATGCGGATCAGCCCTTCCGGATAGCCGCCCTCGTCGATCTTCTCCAGGGCCGCCACCACCTCGGGCAGGTAGCGCAGGGTCTCGGCCGGCTCGCGTGCCCGGCTGCGCTTGCGCGGCGCTCCGTACCAGGCGGCGAACGGCGTCGCCCACACCGAGAAGAAGGCGGTCTCGCTGACCAGATCGCCCAGGTCGCGGCGGCCGTCCATCGAGGATTCCACCGCATCCGCCCAGGCTTGTTCGGCCACCAGGAACGGATTGCCCTGGTCGACCGGCAGGCGCTCCCGGCGCACCCGCTCGGCCGCCGCCGGCAGCCAGTTCATCCACGGGTTCAGGCTGGAGAACGCGGAGCGTCGCAGGCGCATCGGGTGCATCGCGCGACCCGCCTCCGCCATCGGTTCGCTGACCATGGACTGCACCACGGGCCGGGCGGTGGACTCGTACAGGTCGACCAGCGTCTCGGAGGCACGGGCCACCGCCGCGAACGCGGTCTCGTCGCCCCGCGCATCGTCGAAGGCGGCCACGTCGGCCAGCGTGCGCCGGGCGAAGCTCACCTTGAAGCGCTTTTCCTGGCCAGTGCCTATCACATCCTCGATCATCAGCTCGTACAGTCCCGGTGGCAGGGCCTCGATCGTCTCCAGGATGGAGGCGATTTCGGTGTGCTCGCGGGTAGCGATCTTGGAGGAGACGAAGATGCCCAGGTGCCCGACCTCCTCGTGCACCATGTAGATGATGCGCTGGCCGCGAATCTCGATCTCGCACTCGTCGGTATAGGTGTCCACGATCCAGTTCAGGGCCTGCGGCGGTGGCGTGATGTTGTCGCCACGCGAGGCGAACACGATCACCGGCGCCTTGATGGCCTTCAGGTCGATCGGACGTCCGGGTGCGAGTTGCGCCTCGCCGCTGGCCAGCTTGTTGCCCACGAACAGGTTCTCCACGATCCAGCGCATCTCGGCCTCGTTCATGAGGTGCAGTCCGCCCCACCAGCGCTCGAAGTCCAGAAATCGCGCACGGGCCTTGTCGCCCTTCGCGTACAGGTCGTAGTACTTGCGAAACCGCGTGCTGCCCGGGCTGAGCTTCTCGAAGTTGTCGACCAGCCAGGCACCGTCGAACAGCCCGCCCCCCAGGTCCGACATCAGCAGCGCCGGCAGGGCGCCGCCGGCCAGGCCGCCGCCATAGCGCATCGGATCCTGCCCCACGGTGCCGGACCAGTACGACATCGGTGCTCCGGACAGCACGATCGGCCCGGTCAGTTCGGGGTGGGTAGCCGCCAGGATGGCGGTCGCCCAGCCGCCCTGGCAGTTGCCGACGATGATCGGCTTGGGCGATTCGGGATGCCGCTTTCGCACCGTGCGCACGAACATCGCCTCGGCATCGATCACGTCGGCGATCGTCTGACCCGGCTCCGGCATCGGCCGGAAGGCCACGAAATAGACCGGTTGCCCGTTCTTGAGCGCCACGCCGACCTGACTGTCCTCCTTGAACCCGCCGATGCCGGCACCGTGCCCGGCGCGCGGATCGATGATGATGAAGGGCCGCTTGGTCGCATCGATGCTCACGCCCTCGGGCGGCTTGATCTCCAGCAGCGTGTAGTTGCAGGGGCGCGGCAGGTCGGCCCCGTCGACCACCAGGTCGTAGTCGTAGATCAGCACCGGCGGTGCCCCGGCCGCCTCGTGCGCCAGGAAGTCGTCACCGCGCTCGCGCAGCGTGTCCAGGAACAGGATCTGCCGCTGCGCCGCATCGATCGCCCAGCTCTGCCAGGCGGTGAACAGGTCGAGCGGCCCGTTCAGTGCCCGGGTCCCTTCCACGATGCGTTTCGCATCGGCCACCTGGCTGTCGCGGTATTGATCGGCCACACTGCCCAGCTCCTCCGCTCGGCGCGTCCAGACCTGCTCGAGGGTCTCCTTCAGCCGGGAGACACTCTCCAGTGCTCCGGAGTCGGAATTGGCATCGGTACGACGTTTGTCCAGCATCGGCTCGCTATCGGTATTCGGAAGAGGGTCACGCCACCGCCAACCCTGCAAGGATAGCGGCCCATCGACGTCAATGCATCGCCGGTCGGTCACGCAGTGTGAAACCTGCCTCGATTCGGTCCCCTTATTTGCACGATTGACGCCGCCGAAGGTTCCAGCCCGCCAACCTGGCCGGGACTCGAGCGGCTAGCGGCCACGGGACGCCACCACGGCACCGGCCACGATCAGCGCGCAGGCCAGTGCCAGCGACGCCGTCAGCGATGCCAGTCCGGCGGCGACCAGCAGCAGCGTGGACAGCAGCGGCGCCAGGTACGACAACGCGCCCAGCAACTGGATGTCGCCCCGCTTCACGCCGACGTCCCACACGTAGAAGGCGATGCCGACCGGCCCCAGGCCCAGAGCGGCGACCGCGGCCCATTGCCCTGCCCCCGACGGCCACACGGTCTGCTCCAGCCACAGGTGAACCGCCGCCGAGAGCAAGGCGGTGACCAGGCAGAAGCCGCCGACCACGTCGGTGGGCACATCGCCGAAGCGCCGCGACAGCACCGAGTAGCCGGACCACAGGAAGGCGCACAGCAGCGCCATGGCGTAGCCGAACGCATGCTCGGTGCGAAAGCCGAGCGCACTGCCCGCGGTCACGATCACCGCCGCACCGGCGAATCCGAGCACGGCACCGATGAGGTGCCGGGCCTGCAGTCGCTCGCCGGGCAGCAACGCCGAGAACAGCACGATCAGCAGCGGCCACAGGTAGGCGATCAGGCCAGCCTCCACCGGCGGGGCATTCCTCAGCGCCGTGAAATAGGCGAAGTGGTAGCCGAACAGCCCGGCCACGCCCAGCAGCCAGACGCTCGGGCGCTGGCGGAACGCACCGAGCCCGCGACCACCGAGCAGCATGCCCACCAGGCCGACGCTGCCGCCGATCGCGAAGCTCATCGCGCTCAACTGCAATGGCGGCACCGTGCCGCTGGCCGCGGTGAACAGCGCCAGCGACGACCACAGCACGATGGCGATGCCGCCGATGAGCGTGGCGCCGCGGCGCGTCATCGAACGCGCCCCGTCGACCATCCGCCCTGCCCCGGCGCTCGCACTACATCGGCAGCGGATGGACGCGCCGGAGCGTGTCGATCGCCTCCAGCAGCTCGTCCGACAGCACCAGCTCGGCAGCCCCCAGCGCGGTGCGAAGCTGCGCCATCGAGGTCGCCCCCAGGATCACCGAGGTCATGAACGGACGCCTCAGGCAGAACGCCAGTGCCATCTGCGACGGATCGAGCCCGTGCTCGCGTGCCAGCGCCACGTAGGCATCGGAGGCCGCGATCGCCTGCGGTGTCCAGCGCCCGCCCAGCGAGGCGTTCTGCGCCCGCCGCGAGCCCTCGGGCAGCGCCTCGTTCGCGTACTTGCCGCTCAGCATGCCGGTCGCCAGCGGACTGAACGCCAGCAGGCCGACGTCCTCGTGGTGCGACAGCTCGGCCATGTCGGTGTCGAACAGCCGGCACAGCAGGCTGTACTCGTTCTGCACCGTGGCCACGCGCGGCAGGCCGGGATGCCGCTCGGCCGCCTTCAGGAACTGCATCGTGCCCCAGGCCGATTCGTTCGACAGGCCGATCGCACGGATCTTGCCCGCCTCCACCAGGTCCGATGCCGAGCGCAGCACCTCGTCCACATGGTCCTGCATCGCCGCGCTCGACTGGTTCGTCGGATCGAACTGCCAGTGCTGACGGAAGTGATAGCTGCCACGGTTCGGCCAGTGCAGCTGGTACAGGTCGATCCGATCGGTCCGCAGGCGCCTCAGGCTGGCCTCGACCGCCTCGCGCATCCGCTTGGCCGAGATGTCGTGACCGCCGAACATCCAGGCAGGCCCGCTGCCGGTGACCTTGGTGGCCAGCACGACCTCGTCGCGCCGTCCGGAATCCCCGAACCAGCGACCGATGATCGATTCGGTGCCCCCGAGCGTGTCGGCCGACAGCGGCGTGGTCGGGTACATCTCGGCGGTGTCGATGAAGTCCACGCCGGCGTCCAGCGAGCATTCGATCTGCTCGGCGGCCTCGCGCCGATCGTTCTGCGAGCCCCAGGTCATGCTGCCCAGGCACAGCTGGCTGACCCGGATGCCGGTGCGGCCCAGCTCGCGTCGCTGCAGGCTCATGCGTCGCTGCGCGCCCAGTCGAAATAGGCGTCGCGCAGCCTCGAGGTGAGCGGACCGGCGTCGTAGCGTGTGCTCTCGAAGCCTGTCACCGGCGTGATCTTGGACAGGTTGCCGGTCAGGAACACCTCGTCGGCCGCCTCCACGTCGGCATAGCTCATGACGACCTCGTGCACGCCGACGCCATCGTCACGCAGCAGCGCGATCGCGCGCTGGCGGGTGATGCCGTTCAGGAAGGTGCCGTTGGGCACCGGCGTGAACACCTCGCCGTCGCGCACCAGGAACAGGTTGCTGGTGGCCGATTCCGCCACGTTGCCGAGCTTGTCGGTGACCAGCGCGTTGCTGAACCCGCGCGACACCGCTTCGCGCACCATGCGCGCATTGTTCGGGTACAGGCAGGCCGCCTTCGCATCGACCGTGGCCACATCCAGTGTCGGGCGATGAAAGCGCGTCTTGCCCAGCGTGGCGGAGGCGGACGGCGCCGGCATCGGCACCGTCTCCAGGCACAGGCAGAACACGGTGGAGTCGCTGTCGGCGGCGATCACGCCCGGCCCGAAATCGCGCGACCAGTACATCGGCCGGATGTACACCGATTCCTCGGCCGGAAAGTGCGCCAGTCCCTCGTTCACGCGCTCCAGCATGTCCGCCACACTGGCGCAGGGGTTCATGTCCAGCGCGCGGGCAGAGCGGTTGACCCGCTCGCAGTGCGCCGAAAGGTCCGGCGTCACGCCATCGAAGCGGCGCGCGCCGTCGAATACCAGCGTGCCCAGCCAAGTACCGTGGTCGGCGGCACCCATGACGGGTCGGTTGCCCTCGCTCCAGTCGCCTTCGAACCAGGTCAGGATTCTTCGATCGGGGTTCACGGGCGCATCGAGTGGGAGGTGGACGAGGCGACGATGCTACCGCAGTGCCTCGTCCGCCGGCACCAGGCGCGCACCCGGTCCGATGTCGCGCTCGGCGAACCAGCCCTGGTTGACCTCCAGCGCGTAGCGCGCCGGTCGGCTGGACGGGAACAGCTGACCCGGCCCGACCTCCATGTCGATGATCTCCAGGATCGTCAGGCTGTCGTCGATGTAGGCGATCGACAGCGGCAGCAGCGTGTCGCGCATGGTGAAGGTGAGCGGACGCTCCTCGGGGTAGACGAACAGCATGCCGGCGTTCTCGGCCAGCGTGCGACGGTTGCCCAGGCCCAGGTAGCGTTGCTCGGGCTCGACCGCCAGCTCCACCTGCAGCGCGTGCCCGCCGATCGCCATCGGGACGCTCGGCAGCGGTGGCTGTCCGCCGTTGTCGATCGGCGTGTCGATCGACGTGCCGGTCGAGGCATCGCCCGTGCCGTCGGCGAACGTCGATCCGATCCAGGCCAGCGCGCCCAGGCCGGCGATCAGCAGGAACAGGCGCCACCAGCGAGGCGGCAGGGTCCCGGGCCGCGTCTCGGGCCGCGTCTCGGGCCGCGTTTCGGGTGGCGCCTCAGGCCGCATTGAGAAGCTCCTGCAGGCGACCCCAGGCCTTGTGGGTCTTCGGTCTCACGCCCTCCCAGATCTGGAACGACTCGGCGGCCTGCTCCACCAGCATGCCGAACCCGCCGGCCACCCGGGCACCCTGGGTTCGCGACCAGCTCATGAAGGGCGTGTCGTTCGGCCCGTAGGTCATGTCGTAGGCGAGCGCGCCCTCGGCGAACAGCCCTTCGGGCAGGCCGGGCAGCTCGCCGGACAGGCTCAGGCTGGTGGCGTTGATGACCAGGTCGAAGCCGCCGTCGCGGGCGACGATGCCGGCCAGCTCGTCCGGCGCACAGGCGGATACCGACACGTTCGCCGCGGACGGATCCTGCTCGAAGGCCTGCACGATGCGCTGCGCGCGAACCACGGTCCGGTTGGCGATCGACAGGCTGGCCGGTCGCGCATCGAGCAGCGGACCGACCACCCCGCGGGCCGCCCCGCCGGCCCCCAGCAGCAGCAGCCGCTTCCCGGCGATCGGGTGCGCCAGGTTGCGTTCGACGTCCGCCCGCAGCCCCGCGCCATCGGTGTTGTGACCCACGATCGCGCCATCGCGGTGGAACTGCAGCGTGTTGACCGAGCCGGCCCGCGCCGCGCTCGCTCCCAGCCGGTCGCACAGCGCGTGCGCCTGCTCCTTGAACGGCATGGTGACGTTGCAGCCGCGGCCGCCCTCGTCGCGCCAGGAACGCACGATCGCCTCGAAGGTCTCGGGCGTGGCCTCGGTGCGCGTGTAGCGCACCCGCCGCTGGGTCAGTTGCCCGAACAGGCCATGGATCAGCGGAGACAGGCTGTGGGCGATCGGCTGACCGATCACGGTGTACGCGTTGATCATCGGGACAAGGCGGCTGTGGGCACGGATGCGGGTGTCGGTCGGCGATCCGGTGGAGGCGCTGCCGCACGACCCGGATGGCGGCCGAGGCTGCGCGCACGGCCGACGGATGGTAGCGTCTACGCTTGCCGCCCGCCATGCGCTGGGTCACCTCGTTCAACCGCCTGGCTACCCGCTTTCGTGACCTACTCCACACAGTTCGGCCTGAAGGCCGCCTTTCCGGGCAGTCGCCCTCGCCGCGCCCGCCGCAGCGACTTCGCCCGCCGTCTGGTGGCCGAGCACTCGCTGTCCACCGATCAGCTGATCCAGCCCTACTTCGTGATCGAGGGCGACGGCACGCAGCCGATCGCCTCCATGCCCGGTGTCGAGCGCCTGGGCATCGAGCGCCTGGTGGAACGGGCCTCGATCGCCCACGCGCTCGGCGTGCAGGCGGTGGTGCTGTTCCCGGTCACCGACGATGCGGTCAAGACCGAGGACTGCTCGGGCGCATGGGCACCGGACGGGCTGGCGCAGCGCGCGATCGGTGCGCTCAAGCGGGCGCTGCCCACGCTGGGCGTGATCACCGACGTGGCGCTCGATCCGTACTCGCCGCATGGCCACGACGGGCTGATGGACGACACCGGCTACATCGTCAACGACGAGACGGTCGATGCGCTGGTGCGCCAGGCGCTGTCGCACGCCGAGGCCGGTGCCGACATCGTCGCGCCGTCGGACATGATGGACGGGCGCATCGGCGCGATCCGCGAAGCCCTGGAGGCCGGCGACCACCGCCACGTGATGATCATGTCCTACGCGGCCAAGTACGCCTCCAGCTTCTACGGTCCGTTCAAGGAGGCGGTCGGTGCCGCGGCCGCGTTCGGCAAAAGCGACAAGAAGTCCTACCAGATGGACCCTGCCAACGGTGCCGAGGCGCTGCACGAGGTGGCCGCCGACCTGCAGGAGGGCGCGGACATGGTGATGGTCAAGCCCGGCCTGCCCTACCTGGACATCGTGCGACGCGTGCGCGAGCGCTTCGACGTGCCCACGTTCGCGTATCACGTCAGCGGCGAATACGCGATGGCCAAGGCGGCAGCGGCCAACGGCTGGATCGATGAGCGGGCCACGGTGATGGAGACCATGATGGCGTTCCGTCGTGCCGGCTGCGACGGGGTGCTGACCTACTACGCCACCGATGTGGCGCAGTGGCTGAAGGAGGGCTGAAGCGCGGCCGCGAGCCGCGTCGCGAGCCGGGCCGGACCGTGAGCCGAGGCGGCGAAGCGCGCCCCTGGTGGCGCGATGCGCCGTTCCTGTTCGGTCTGCTCGCCGGTCCGGTGACCTGGGCCCTGCTCGCGCTGACCGGCCTGCCGGTCGCTGCGGGAAGCCCGCCGCCGGCTGCGTGGCTGGTCAGCGTGCTGCTGGCGCCGGTGGTCGAGGAATACCTGTTTCGCGGGCTGCTGCAGGGTGCGCTGCTGCAACGGCCCCGCCTGGCGCGACGATGGTTCGGCATCAGCGGCGCGAACGTGCTGGTGTCGATCGCGTTCGCCGCCGCCCACCTGTGGTCGCGGCCGTCCACGGCGGCCGTGGCGGTGCTGCTGCCCTCGCTGGCGCTCGGCGCCTGCCGCGAGCGCTACGGGATCCTGGCGCCCTGCATGGTGCTGCACGCCTTCTGGAACGCCGGGTTCGTGTGGCTGTTCGCCTGATGCCGACGATCAGTGCCGAAAGTGCCGCACGCCGGTGAACAGCATCGTGATGTCGTGCTCGTCGGCGGCGGCGATCACCTCGGCATCGTTCTTCGAGCCGCCGGGCTGGATCACCGCCCGCACGCCGGCCTCGGCGGCACCGTCCAGACCGTCGCGGAACGGAAAGAAGGCATCCGAGGCCATCACCGACCCGTCGACCGGCAAGGACGCATCCGCCGCCTTGATCGCCGCGATGCGCGCCGAGTAGACGCGGCTCATCTGACCCGCGCCGACACCGACGGTGGCACCGCCGCGGGCGAACACGATCGCGTTGGACTTCACGAACTTGGCCACGCGCCAGCAGAACAGCAGATCGGCACGCTCCCGGGAGGTGGGTTCGCGCCGCGTGACCGTCGTCAGCCGTGATTCATCGACCTGCAACGTGTCGTCGTCCTGCACCAGCAGCCCGCCGGAGACCCGCTTGAGCGACCGGTTCGCCTCGGGTGCCGGGGGGAAGGCGCCGGCCTCCAGCACGCGCACGTTCGGCTTGCCGGCGAACGCCTCCAGCGCCTCGGCCGACATCCGTGGCGCGATGACCACCTCGACGAACTGGCGCTCCACGATCGCGCGCGCGCAGGCCCCGTCCAGGGGTCGGTTGAACGCGATGATGCCGCCGAACGCCGAGGTCGGATCGGTGCGCCAGGCCTTGTCGTAGGCTTCGGACAGCGCGTCGCCGATCGCCACGCCGCACGGATTGGCATGCTTGACGATGACGCAGGCCGGCCGTTCGAACTGACGCACGCACTCCAGCGCCGCGTCGGCATCGACCACGTTGTTGTACGACAAGGGCTTGCCCTGCACGCTGCGCGCACGCCCCAGCGTACCGTCGGGTGCGGCATCGCCGTCGGCCGACGCGGCCCGGTAGAAGGCGGCGCGCTGATGGGGATTCTCGCCATAGCGCAGCGTCTGCACCAGCGTGTGCGGCAGGTGCAGCGTGGTCGAAAAATCGGCGCGCGTCGCCGTCGGACTCGCCAGCGAGCCGAAGTGCTCGGCGATCGCCGCGTCGTAGCGCGCGGTGTGCGCGAACGCCTTGATCGCCAGCTCGTAGCGCAGCGCTGCCCGTTCGCCCTCGGCGGCGTCCAGCGACCGGATGGCACGTGCATAGTCCGACGGCTCGGTGAGCACCATCACCGAGGCATGATTCTTGGCCGCCGAGCGCAGCATCGCCGGACCGCCGATGTCGATGTTCTCGATCGCCTCGTCGAACCCTGCGTCCGCGCGCGCAACCGTCGCCTCGAACGGATAGAGATTGACCACCACGACATCGATCGGTGCGATGCCGCGACGCTGCATCAGCGCATCGTCGACGCCGCGTCGGCCCAGGATGCCGCCGTGCACGATCGGGTGCAGCGTCTTGACGCGCCCGTCCATCATCTCTTCGGCGCCGGTGTGCTCCGCCACATCGGTCACCGCGAGTCCGGCATCGCGCAGCGTCCTGGCGGTGCCGCCGGTGGACAGCAGTTGCAGACCGGCGGCGGCGAGCGCCGTCGCCAGCTCGACGATGCCGCGCTTGTCGGACACGCTCAGCAGCGCGGCGGGCCGCACGGGATCGTGGCTCATGGGCAGGATGTTCCAGCAGGAGGAAAGGGTTAGCGAATGCCCAGGTCGGTCAGCTTGCCGCGCAAGGTGCCCCGACTGATGCCCAGCCAGGTCGCCGCGCGGCTCTGGTTGCCTCGACACTGATCGAGCACGCTGCGCAGCAGCGCCGCCTCGGCCTGACGCATCACCGCACGATACAGATCGACCGGCGGTTCGCCATCCAGCACCTCGAAGTAGCGCTCGAGTTCCTGGCGCACGCAACGTGCGATGGCGGTGCCTTCCTGTCGGCAGTCCAGTGCGGACCCGGGCAGAACCGCCGGTGCGGGCACGGGTGCCGGCCCGGCTGCAGGCGCAGGTGCGGCCTTGCCGGGCCTTGCCTCGCTGTCGGCACGACGCGAACTCGGCTTGAGACCCGGCATCGTTCAGGCGGCTACCGCGAACGCATCGGGGCGCTCGAAGAAGGCATCGACCAGTGCACGCTGCTCGCCGGCCTGCACGGCTGCGTTCACCCGCTCGCGAAAGCGTGTCGCGTTGCGCAGTCCGCGGCAATACCAGGCGATGTGCTTGCGTGCGATGCGCACGCCGCGATGTTCGCCGTACAACGCATGGCAGCCGGTGATCTGCTCGACCAGCGCGGCGTGCACCGCCTCGGTGTCCGGAGCGGGCGGCGGCTCGCGGCCCTCGATCACGGCATCGATCTGCGCGAACAGGAACGGATTGCCCTGCGCGGCACGCCCGATCATGACGCCGGCGGCGCCGGTGTGCGCCAGCACCCGGCGCGCGCCCTCGCCATCGACGATGTCGCCATTGGCGATCACCGGCATCGACACCGCGTCCACGATCGCCGCGATGGTGTCGAACTCGGCACTGCCGGTGAAACGATCGGCACGGGTGCGCCCGTGCACGGCCAGGCAGGCGATACCGTTGCGCTCGGCCAGGCGGGCGATCTCGACGCCGTTGCGATGCTCGCGGTCGGGGCCGGTGCGGATCTTCAGCGTGACCGGCACCTCGACCGCGGCGACCACGGCGGCCAGGATGCGTTCCACCTGCCGCGGATCGGACAACAGGGCGGAGCCGGCGGCCCGGTTGCACACCTTCTTGGCCGGACACCCCATGTTGATGTCGATGACCTGGGCGCCGTGGGCGACGTTGAGCACCGCCGCCTCGGCCATCGCCTGCGGCTCGGAGCCTGCGATCTGCACCGCGTGCACCAGTCGTTGCGCATCGGCCGGCCGTATGCGGTGCCGCGTCTTGGCGGTGGCGTGCAGCAGGGTGTCGCTGGAGATCATCTCCGAGGCGGCGTAGCCCGCCCCCTCGCGAGCGCACAGTCGACGAAAGGGACCGTCGGTCACGCCGGCCATCGGCGCGAGAAAGAGACGGTTTCGCAGGCGATGGGGACCGATCTCGATCACGGCGGGTTCATCGATCGGTGTGCGCGGCGCGGCGGCGGCCGGCTATCCTAATACAGCCGCGAGATGGCGGATACCGTACAGTCGTTCAGGAGTCCGGATCGGTGACCCGTTTCATCGATCCGAGGGCACGAACTCGATCATGAACGAGGCGGCGTCCTGACCCGGGTCGTCCACGTCCAGGCTGACGCGCAGGCGGGCGTCCGGCTCCATCGGGGCGTGCGCGGACGGACCGTCCCGACCGGCCAGGTACTCGTCGGGCTGGAATATCCGCTGGGCCACCAGCCGCCCCCCCGGGTCGGACAGCTGCACCGACAAGGCCGGCAATGCCTGCTCGAACCCTGCGGCGTTGCGGAACGCCACGTCGATGACCAGCGCGTCCGGCAAGGTGGGGTGGGAGAACATCTGTCGCTCGAGCAGGTCGATGCGATCCAGCGCGCTGCGCATCGGCACCGTGCAACCGGTGATCCGGCACACCGCCTCGTAGACGGGGCGCGTGAACGGGTCCTCGTGCAGGGCCTGCCGCTGCCGGTAGCCGTGCAACCCTGCCACCAGCACGAGCAGCGCCACCGATGCGATCACCGGCAACCGCCAGCCACCGCGCCCGGGTGCCTGCTCGAAGGGTGCCGGTACCGCCGGGGCGGCATCCGTGATCTCGAAATCGACCTCGGGTGCGGGGCCCGGCTGCAGCGCATCGATCGCCGGCGCGCCGGCGCTCGGGTCGTCAACCGGATCCGGCTCCGGATCGCGGTACCGGAAATCGAGATCGATGCGCGACGTGGCATCGAGTTCCAAGGGCCGGCGCGGCAGTTCCGCTCGTCCGGTGGGTTGCTCGGCACGCGGATCGTCCGCATCCAGGATGGGCACGCCACGGCCGACATCCACCGTCATGTCTGCTGCGAACAGCGTGTCGTTGAACCGCTCTTCGTCTTCGGGCTCGACCGAATCGAAATCGAACTCGGGCGTATCGCGAGTCTGATCCAGGTAGGCCACCTCGGGAAGCTCGGCATCCTCGGAGAACAGGTCGAAGTCCGAGTACGTCACATCAAGCGCGGCGGTATCGTTGGTCAACCCCGCCAGCGAGGCCGCGATGGCGGTGCGCTGCGCCGCCTCGTCGTCCCGCGCCGCGCTCGAGGCGTCCGGACCGCCCGCCGGCCCGTCGTCTCCCGGCCCGCTGTCCCCCGGCCCGCTGTCCCCCGATCCGTCGTCCCTCGACCTGTCGTCCACCAGCCCGTCGTCCACCAGATTGGCCAGTGCATCGAAGATCGCGTAGCACTCGCCACAGCGCACGCGCGTGTCCGACGAATGCAGCAGCTCGGCGGTGATCCGGAACACCGTGCGACACGTCGAACAACAGGTCTGCGGCCCGGGTCCCGCGAGGGGGACCGCGGCATCCGCACCCTCGACCGCGCGAGCGTCCGCACCCTCGACCGCGCGAGCGTCCCTGGATGGTGGCCGGGATGTCGGCCTGGATTTCGGCATGGGGAAGGGTTCAGGGCAACCGCGCGATGCCGTCAGGCATCACGCGTGCGCCGGATGGCGTCCAGCCGTGTCCAGCCATCCTGCGTGACGTCCGCAGCGACGTCAAACCAGGGAGTGTAGCGCACCCTCAAGGCCTCTCCCTGCCCGTCCAGCAGGCCGGACATCACCAACCGCCCACCCGGCTTGAGCAGCTCGGCGAAGCGTTCCGCCAGCTGCATCAGCGGTGCCTGCAGGATGTTGGCCATCAGCACGTCGGCCGGCACGGCAGCGTCCGTCCGCTCCAGCAGCGACACCGGACCGGCCAGCAAGCGCTGCCCGACGCCGTTGCGCGCCGCGTTGTCGGTGCTGGCCAGATGCGCCTGAGGATCGATGTCGACCGCCACCGCACGGGCAGCCCCGAGCAACAGGGCGGCGATCGCCAGCACCCCCGAACCTGCCCCGTAGTCGATCACCGTCGCACCGCGCAACGTAGCCGCGTTGTCGTCCAGCCAACGCAGGCACAGTGCGGTGGTCGGGTGCGTGCCGGTGCCGAACGCCAGACCCGGGTCCAGGCGCAACACCACGTCGTCCGCGCCGCCGGCTTCCACGCCGTGCGGCGCCACGATCAGCCGCTGCCCGAAGCGCATCGGCCGATAGTCGTCCATCCAGGCCCGCTCCCAGCGCGCGTCGGCCAGGTGCGAGTGACGCCAGGACGGCCTCGGCTCCAGGTTCGCCGAGGCGGCGGCGCGCTCCAGCAAGGCATCGATCCAGCCAGGCGTCAGCCGCTGCTCGAACAGCCCCACCACGGTCACCTCGCCCCACAGCCGCGTTTCGCCGGGTGCCGGTTCCAGCACCGCGGCGCCCGAAGCGGCATCCGCATCGTCCCGGTCCACCAGCGTGACCGACAGCGCACCGGCTTCCAGCAACCAGTCTTCCAGCCGTTCGATCGCCGCCTCGCCGTCGGATGCCGAGACATCGACCCGTACCTCGGGCCACCCGGCCCCCTCGCCCCGCTCGCTCATCCTCACTGAAGCCCGAGCTTCTTCTCCAGGTAGTGGATGTTCGCCCCGCCCTGGATGAAGGCCTCGTCGTTGAAGATGTCGATGTGCAGCGGAATGTTGGTCTTGATGCCATCGATGAACACCTCGGACAACGCACCGCGCATGCGCGCCAGCGCGGAGTGGCGCTGATTGGCATAGACGATCACCTTGGCGATCATCGAGTCGTAGTTCGGCGGCACCTTGTAGCCGTTGTAGATGTGCGTGTCGATCCGTACCCCCAGTCCGCCCGGCGGGTGGAACTGATGGATCACGCCCGGCGAGGGCATGAACGTCACCGGATCCTCGGCGTTGATGCGGCACTCGAACGCGTGACCCTTGATCTGGATGTCCTCCTGCCTGAAACGCAACTCGCGCCCTTCGGCCGAGAAGATCTGCTCCTTGATGATGTCCACGCCGGTGATCATCTCGGTGACCGGGTGCTCCACCTGCACGCGGGTGTTCATCTCGATGAAGTAGAACTCGCCGTTCTCGTACAGGAACTCGAACGTGCCGGCGCCTCGGTAGCCGAGCCGCTTGCACGCCTCCACGCAACGGGCACCCATGTCGTTGCGCACCGCCTCGGTGATGCCCGGCGCCGGTGCCTCCTCGACCACCTTCTGGTGCCGGCGCTGCATCGAGCAGTCACGCTCGCCCAGGTGGATGGCATTGCCGTGCTCGTCGGCCATGACCTGGAACTCGATGTGGCGCGGTGTCTCCAGGAACTTCTCCATGTAGACGACCGGATTGCCGAACGCCACCCGTGCCTCGTTGGCGGTCATCGCGATCGATTCCTCCAGATCGTCATCGCCGCGCACCACCCGCATGCCGCGCCCACCGCCACCGCCGGCCGCCTTGATGATGATCGGGTAGCCGATGTCGGCCGCCAACCGGCGATTCTCGTCCATGTCGGGGCCCAGCGGCCCGTCCGAGCCCGGGACACAGGGCACGCCTGCCGCCTTCATCTGGGCGATGGCGCTGACCTTGTCGCCCATCAGCCGGATCACCTCGGCGGTGGGGCCGATGAACTTGAAACCGCTGGACTCGACCCGCTCGGCGAAGTCGGCGTTCTCGGCCAGGAAGCCGTAGCCGGGATGGATCGCCTCGGCGCGGGTGATCTCGGCGGCGCTGATGATGGCCGGGATGTTCAGATAGCTGTCGGTGGAGGCCGGCGGCCCGATGCACACCGCTTCGTCGGCCAGGCGCACATGTTTCAGGTCCCGATCGGCGGTCGAGTACACCGCCACGGTCTGGATGCCCAGATCGCGGCAGCAGCGCATGATGCGCAGCGCGATCTCGCCGCGGTTGGCGATCAGGATCTTGTTGATCGGCGTGGTCTGGATCGAGGTGGTCACGCGGGTGTCTCCCGATTCGAGGTGGGCACGGCTCGGTACCGCACGGTCAGTCGATCACCACGAGCGGCTCGCCGTATTCCACCGGTTGACCGTCCTCCACCAGGATCGCGCGAACGGTTCCGCTGACCTCGGCTTCTATCTGGTTCATGATCTTCATCGCCTCGATGATGCACAGCGTCTCCCCCTTGGAGACGCTCTGGCCGATCTCCACGAACGCCTTCTGGCCCGGAGTGGAGGAGCGATAGAAGGTGCCGACCATGGGCGACTCCATCAGCGTGCCCGGTATCGTCTCCTCCGCCTCGGGCAGCGGCGACATGACCGGCGATGCCGACACCGGGCCGGCGCCCGAGGGTGCCTGCGTCCAGGCGCTCGGTGGCGGTCCTGCCACCATCTGCGTCCCGCGGCTGATGCGCAGCGTCTCCTCGCCTTCGCGAATCTCGAACTCGGTGACGTCCGAGTCCTCCAGCAGTTCGATCAGCTTCTTGATCTTGCGGATGTCCATGGACACTCCTCGGGTTCGGGACAAGGGCGGACGGTGCCGCCGTCAGGCCGCCAAGTGCGCGGCCGCGGCGCTCAGCGCCAGCGAATAACCGATCGCGCCCAGGCCCGATATGGTGCCCAGCGCGATGTCGGAAAAATGGGAATGGGCGCGAAACGGCTCGCGCCTGTGAACGTTCGACAGGTGCACCTCGATCAGCGGTATCGACACCGCCAGCACGGCATCGCGCAGCGCCACGCTGGTGTGGGTGTAGGCGGCAGGATTCATGATGAACAGCCCGGTACCGTCATCGGCCGCGGCCTGCACCCGATCCACCAGCGCGCCTTCGTGGTTGCTCTGGAAGAAGTCGATCGACAAGCCGTGCCCCCCGGCCTCGTCGCGCAGGCGCTTCTCGATGTCGACCAGCGTCGTGGCGCCGTAGGTGCTCGGCTCGCGTCGCCCCAGCAGGTTCAGGTTCGGACCGTTCAGCACCAGCACCGATCCCATGGGGTCGGACCTCAAGAAACGTGTCAAGACGCGAAGATAGCACCCGAAACCCGACCGATGCGGACTGTTTCGCGCACGATCCTGAAAACACCGATTCTTGCAGTACGGTTTCCATCCGCCCGATTCCAGCCTGACGTACAGTGGAGGGCCGCACCTCGCGAGCTGCCCGCCAGCTCGCGCGCCGACGACTCGCCGCCCCCTTGCCTCCGACGGAACCGTACGACACCGACCATCGCGCCGCCCCTGATGTCGACCGGGATGTCGACCGGGATGTCGACCCGGCCGAGGGGGCCAGCGCCGCCACGCTCGCGTTCCGATTCCTCGAACCGTCGACCATCCTGGATGCCATCGACGAGGCGGGATTCCGCACCGACGGGCGGGTCAGCGCCATGGCCAGCTACGAGAACCGGGTGTACGACATCGGCCTGGAGGACGGCGGCAGCGTGGTGGCGAAGTTCTACCGTCCGGAGCGCTGGAGCGACGAGGCCATTCTGGAGGAGCACGATTTCTGTCTGGATCTGGTCGATGCCGGCCTGCCGATCATCGCCCCGCTCGAAAGCGATGACGGGGAGACGTTGCTCACCACCGGTCCGTACCGCTTCTGCCTGTTCGAGCGCCACGGCGGCCGCGCTCCGGAACTCGACGACCCGGCCCAGTTGAAGGTGGTCGGACGGACCGCGGCACGGATGCATCTGATCGGTGCCGAGGTCGAGTTCGAGCACCGCCCCTGGATCGATGCCGATCGGCTGGGCGCCTCGGCGATCGAGTTCCTGGTCGATTCGTCACTGGTGCCCGACCGGGTTCGCGAGGCCTACGAGGACACCGCCTGGGACCTGCTCGATCAGGTCGAGGCACGCATCGAGGCGGCCGGCGACTTCGCCGAGTTCGCCATCCACGGCGACCTGCACCCGGGCAACATCCTGTGGGGGCATGAACCGGTGCCGCACCTGCTGGACTTCGACGACACCGCCACCGGCCCCGCGATCCAGGACCTGTGGATGTTCCTGTCCGGCGATCGCGACTACGCCGAGGCCCGCCTGGGCAACGTGCTGGACGGCTACAGCGAGTTCCGGCGCTTCGACATCACCGAACTGGAGCTGATCGAGCCGCTGCGCACGCTACGGCTGATCAACTACGCCGCCTGGATCGCCGAACGCTGGGCGGATCCGGCCTTCAAGCGCGCCTTTCCCTACTTCGAGGGCGAGCGCTACTGGGACGAGCACCTGCAGACGCTCAAGGAACAGCGGGTGGCGCTGGACGAGCCGGCGTTGCGGTACTGAATCGCCCCGGCAGCCCCCCCTGCCGCCCCTGCTGCCGCGTCACGATCTGGCGGTGCGATGGGATGGAAACCGGGCGGCTCGCTTGTCCAGGAACGCGTTGCGCCCCTCGATGAAATCCGGTGAGGCGAACAGCCGCTCGAACTCCTCGTCGACGGCCTCGATCGCCTGTGCCTCTGGCGTCTCGATCGAGCGCAACGCCCGCTTCAGTGCCGTGTTCGCCGTAGCAGAATTGGCACAGATCGCCGCGATGCGCTCGTCGATCACGGCCCCCAGTCCGTCGACCGGCACGACCTGATCGATCAGTCCGGCCCCCAGCGCGCGCTCGCTGGTCCAGCGCTGGCCGGTGTACAGCAATTCGGCAGCCCCCGAACGACCGATCGCGCCGACCAGACGCCGCACGTTGTCCCGGTGATACGACAGGCCCAGGCGCGCCGGCGTCACCGCAAAGCTCGAACGCTCGCTGGCTATCCGGAAATCGCAGGCCAGCACCAGCGCGACGCCGCCACCGACGCAGACGCCGTCGATCACCGCCAGGCAGGGCTGCGAACAGCGTGCCAGCGCCGTGATGGCGCCCTGGATGTCCCCGTTCGTGGCGGCCGTGGCCTCGGCGCTCGCGTACCCGGCCTCGAATTCGGCGATGTCGGCACCCGCCGAGAAACAGCCCGGCGCGGCGCTCTCCAGCGTGATCGCACGTAACGAGCGATCGGCGCTCGCCTCGTCGGCGAGCGCCTCCAGCCGGCGCCACATCGCACGGTTCATCGCGTTGCGCTTGTCGGGACGATCGATCAGCAACCGGCCCAGGGCACCCTCTCGGTGCAGACGGATCGATGTCATGGACATGGTCTTTGCGACAAGCTGGTCGACACCGACCCGCGCCACCGATCGGGGTGACGCGGGCGCACGGCCGTCCGTGCCACCGATCAGCGTACTGGCAGGATCAGCGCACCAGCAGGTTACCCCGATAGTCGGTCTGCACGCCGTCGTCGGCGCGACTGGTCGACTTGCTGCGCTTGCTCGCCCGGGGCACCGGCAATGCGTTGGTGGCGAAGATCGCCACCGCGTTGGCCATCGCATCGCTGAACTCGTCGAGCGCCTGATCGTTGATGTTCTCGATCGTGTCGCAGGCCTCGTGATAGCACTCGTCGTAGGCCACGCCCGCCGTGCCACCGAACGTGGCGGCCTCCTCGTCGGTCTTGATGCCTTCGGCACCGGAGAACAGCCCACCGGCCGGGATGCCGACCGCGATGAACGGGCCGTAGTCCGAGCGCCCGCTGAACTCGGTGGGTGCCGAGGCCAGGCCCTGCTGTTCGTACCAGTCGCGGAAGATCCATTCGACGAAGGCGGAGCCTTCCGGTCCGGCCGGTTCGCTCGCCGAGCCGTCACCGTCGTAGACGAAGCGCACGTAGTTCGGCGAGGCCACCATGTCGAAGTTCAGGTTGACCACGATTTCCTCCAGCTCTTCCTCGTCCAGGTTGGCCACGTAGTACTCCGAGCCCAGCAGTCCGAGCTCCTCCGCCCCCCACCAGGCGAAACGCACCCGGTTGTTCAACCGGAAGTCGCCCCCGTCCAGGTAACCCAGCTCGGCCATCTGCAGCGCGATCTCGAGCATGGCGGCCGAGCCGCTGCCGTTGTCGTTGATGCCCGGTCCTTCGTCCACCGAGTCCAGGTGACCGCCGACCACCAGGGTACGATCGCGCCGGCCGATCGGCGACTCGGCCAACACGTTAGCGGTGATGCGGTTCTCGGTCGTCACGTCCACCGCCAGACTGACCTCGCTGCCGCCCGCGGCCAGTGTCTCGCCGATCGAGAACGCGGTGAACACGACCGGAATCGTGATACCGGGACCGCCCAGCGTGCCGCCGAACGCCTCGCTGCGCCCTTCCTGTCCCTCGTTGAAGACGATGACGCCTGTCGCACCGGCATTCTGGGCGTTCAACGCCTTGTCGAAGAACGGACAGTTGCCCCGCTGCACCACGGCGATGTCGCCGGCGGGGAATTCCTCGAAATCGTCGGCCTCGCAACCGCTGGTGGAGGAATTGCCTTCCGCGCCCGGCGGAATCTGCACATCGACCGGCGTGGCGTTCGCGGTGACGGTACCCGAGCCGGAGTAGGTGCCGGTGACGAAACCGTCCGGCTCGCCCAGCTCGAAGGTGAGCGGGTCCGGCGACACGATCGACAGCTCCGCCGGCGAGTTGTTGGCGAAGAACAGGAACGGGAACACCTGCAGATCGACCTCGTAGCCGGCCTCGATCATCAGCTGGCTCACGTACAGCGCCGAGTCGAGGTAGCCGTCGGTCGAGGCGGCACGGGTTCCATCGCTCTCGTCCGCGAAGCGCTGAAATTCCTCCAGGTGCACCCGGATGCCTTCGGGAGTCACGGCATTCACCAGCGCCGAGGTGTCCACACCCACGCTGGCGGTCGCAGAGGTGGCGATCAGCCCGCCGGTGGCACCGCCGAGCAGTGCCATGCGCCATGCCTGGCCGACCGGAGTGCGCAAGGGTGTCCGTGCGGCAGTGCCCGCACGATCCGCATCCGGTACGGATCGCGTGCGATGGATTCGTGACATGGCGCCCTCCTGATGTGACTGAATCGAGGTTTCAACCTAACATTCACCCCTGTCACGGGAGCATTACAACCTTCCGGCCTTCGAAATTACAGCGCGACCACCTCCACCATCTCGTCATCCGGACATTCGACGGCGACGCTTGCCGGGCGATCAGTCGCGCAGACGACGCATCACCAGCGAGGCATTGGTGCCACCGAACCCGAAGCTGTTCGACATGATGGTCTCCAGCACGGCACCGTCGCGCCGTTCGGTCACGATCGGGAAGTCCGCCGCGTCCGGGTCCAGGGTCTCGATGTTCGCCGACGCGGCGATGAAGCCTGCCTCCTGCATCAACAACGAATAGATCGCCTCCTGCACGCCGGCAGCGCCCAGCGAGTGCCCGGTCAGGGACTTGGTGGAAGCGATAGGCGGCACACCGTCCGGGAAGGCGCGCGCCACCGCCTGGAGTTCGGTGATATCGCCTGCCGGCGTGCTCGTGCCGTGCGCGTTGATGTAGTCGATCGGTGCGTCCAGGTCGGCCATCGCCATGCGCATGCAGCGCGTGGCGCCATCACCGGAAGGCGCGACCATGTCGTAGCCGTCCGAGGTCGCTCCGTAGCCGACCACCTCGGCGTAGATCTTCGCTCCGCGCGCCCTGGCCGCTTCCAGCTCCTCGACCACCACCATGCCGCCACCGCCGGCGATCACGAAGCCATCGCGGTCGGCGTCGTAGGTGCGCGATGCGCGAGCGGGGTCGTCGTTGTACCGGGTCGACAGCGCACCCATCGCGTCGAACAGGCATGACAGCGACCAGTGCTCCTCCTCGCCACCGCCGGCGAACACCCGGTCCTGCTTGCCCAGCTGGATCAGCTCCAGCGCATTGCCGATGCAGTGCGCGCTGGTCGAGCAGGCCGAGGCGATGGAGTAGTTGGTGCCCTTGATCTTGAACGGGGTGGCCAGACAGGCCGAGACGGTGCTGGCCATGGTGGAGGTCACCCGGTAGGGTCCGACCCGACGAATGCCCTTCTGGCGCAGGATGTCGGCCGCCTCGACCTGGTTGAGGGTCGAGCCGCCACCGGAGCCTGCGATGATGCCGGTACGCTCGTTGGACACCTCGTGCTCCTCGAGGCCGGCATCGTCGATGGCATCGCGCATCGCCAGGTAGGCGTAGGCGGCAGCCTCGCCCATGAAGCGCAGCTGCTTGCGCTCGATCGATGCCTTGAGATCGACCACCGGACGCGCCGCCACGTGACTGCGCATGCCCAGTTCGGCGTATTCCTCCCGGCGCGTGATGCCGGACGTGCCGTTGCGCAGCGCCTCGGTCACCGATGCCTTGTCGTTGCCCAGGCAGGACACGATGCCGATGCCGGTGATGACCGCACGTCGCATGGAAAACCTCGGGTTGTCTGACGGGGGGGGGGAGGGTCGGAAGAGGGTCGTCTGAAGTGAACCGCCCGCGGGGGCGCCTAGAAGTCGTCGGTGGACGTGAACAGGCCGACGCGCAGATCCCTGGCCGCGTAGATGTCGCGGCCGTCGACCGAGACCGTGCCGTCGGCGATGCCCATCACCAGCTTGCGTTCGATCAGCCGGCGGATGTCGAGCCGGTAGGTCACCCGCGTGGCGCTGGGCAGCACCTGGCCCGTGAACTTGACCTCGCCCGAACCGAGCGCGCGGCCACGTCCCGGGTTGCCCTTCCAGCCGAGGAAGAAACCGACCAGCTGCCACAGCGCGTCCAGGCCGAGGCAGCCGGGCATGACCGGATCCGACTCGAAATGGCAGGCGAAGAACCACAGGTCCGGGTGCACGTCCAGCTCGGCGATCACCTCGCCCTTGCCATAGGCACCACCGCCGACGTCGATGTGGACGATGCGGTCGAACATCAGCATGTTCGGCAGGGGCAGCCGGGCATTGCCCTCGCCGAACAGTTCGCCACGACCGCAGGCGAGCAGGTCCTCGCGCTCGAACGCGTGACGATCGGTCAACGGGCTCGGCGGGCTCACGACCGGCTTCCGAACACGCGCTGGAGAATCTCGGAGGTCCGCTCCAGCGGGTTTTCGCGAATCGCCCGTTCCTCCTCGGCCAGGTAGTGGAAGATGCCCGATCGGGCCTGATCGGTGACGTAGCCGGTCAGATCGGCATCCAGCTGCGGAGCGAGCGGTACCTGGCGGTATCGCGCCAGCAACTCGTTGAAGGTCTGCACCGCACCCACCTCGGACAAGGCGTCGTCGACGATCGGTCGCATGGAGGCGGTCAGCGTATCGCCGGTGGTGCGCTGGAAGTATTGCGTGGCGGCATCGTCCGGGCCGTTCAGGATACCGCGCGCATCGTCCACGCTCATCTGCCTCACCGCGCCCACGAACAGCTGCTTCGCGCGCGGCGTGGCCGCTTCGGCGGCGCGATTCAGCTTCAGTTCCAGATCGTCGAAATAGCTGCCCAGCCCGACCCGGTCGGCAAAGTCCGCCGCCTTCTGCAGCGAATCGGGCAGCGCGATGCGCGCGACCGGATCGTCGGCGAAGCCGTCCTGACGCCCCAGTTGCGAGACCACCGCCTCCGACCCCTTGACCAGGGCCTCCTTCAAGCCCTGCACGATCGTGTCGGCCGACAGGGACGAGCGATCGCTGCCGGCGGTGGCGCCCACCGCGCCGGCGATGTCGCCCAGCGTCACCTGACTGCCGGCACAGCCCGCCGTGACGCCGAGGGTGGCCAACATGGCCAGCGCCAGCGAGCCGCGCGCAAGCGGCTGCCGGACCCGATCGAAGGACGGCGGGCGACCGGACGTCAGGACGGTATCAACTGGATTCATTACGTCTCCGGAAGCCGTCGGCGGCTGCCTTGGCGGACCGGCGCGAGTGTAGCAAACGCTTTCGGGTACTCCCGCTCCGGCATGAGCCGATCGCGTTCCCGGGCCCCCTCACCCCAGGACCCGCGGCACGGCCACCACCAGCCCGAACCCGGCGACCAGCATCAGGCCGGCGCCCACCATGCGTCGAAAACCGCGTGCCTCGCCCCGCACCAGGCGCTCGTGCACCCGCAGTCCCAGCACGTGGCCCAGGCTCACCAGCGGCAGGGTCGAGAAGAACAGCGCCCACTGGAACGGCACCCGGGCGACCTGGAAGGTGAACAGCTTGACCAGCACCAGGACGATCCACAGCACGAACAGGGTGTCGCGCACCCGGTGCGCCGGCAACTGCCGTGCCCCGACCGCGGCGATCAACGGAGCACCGGTCAACGAGACACCGCTGGCGTATCCGCCCAGGCCCAGCAACAGCACGTCCGAGACCCGCGAGCCGCTGGCCACCGACCGGTCGAGCAGGTACAGCAGGCCGTAGCCGAACGTCAGGGCGTACACGAACAGGGACAGCACGCTGCCGGGCAGTTGCAGCAGCCCGAACAGGCCGGCCGCGAACGGCAAGGCCAGCCATGACGAGATGCGCGCCAGGTAGCCCCAGTCGACGTTGTCGATGCGGTTCGCCACGGTCAGGGTGGAGAACACCAGCAGCTGCATCGCGATCGCCGGCAGGAACACGATCGGCTCGTCCAGCACCAGCAGCAGCATGGGCAGGGTCAAGGCTGCCCCGCCGAAGCCCAGTCCCGACCGGACGAACCCGCTCCACACGAACAGCAGACCGATGGCGACGAACTGCCAGGTGTCCAGGGTCGCCCAGGCACGGGTATCGAACAGGAAGCTCATCGACGCGATCGGCTCCGGCCGGGTGGACACGGTGCCGCCACACGGCACCGCTCGCACGGTATCGTGACGCCATGAGCGATGCGGACACAGCTGTGGTGATCGATCCGTCGATACCGGCGATCATCGATGACTGGTTCCTGGATGCGGATACCGGACGTCGCGACCTGCCCCAGCCTGCGCGCTGGTTTCGTGGCGGCAAGGCGCTCGATGCGCACCTGCGCTCACGCTGGTCGTCCGACCTCGGCGCGGCCCTGGCCGGCGAGCGCGATCACTGGCGGGAGGAGCGGTCGGGCAGCCTCGCCTTCGTGGTGCTGCTCGACCAGTTCGCCCGCAACCTTCACCGCGGCAGCGCCGCCGCCTTCGCAGGCGACGAGCGGGCGCTGGCCGCGGCCCGAACCGCCATCGCCCGCGGCGACGACCGACGGTTGCCGCTGGTGCAGCGGGTGTTCCTGTACCTGCCGCTGGAGCACCACGAATCGATCGAGATGCAACGCGAGTCGCTGCGGCTCTTCACGGCACTGCGCCTCGGGGCGCCGGACCCGCTGACCGACTTTGCCCAGGCCACGCTGGACAGCGCGCGGGAGCACGCGGCCATCATCGAACGCTTCGGGCGCTACCCGCATCGCAATGCGGTGCTGGGACGCACCTCCAGCGACGAGGAGCGCGAGTGGCTGGACGAGGGGGGCGGACGCTTCGGGCAATAGCCTCCGCGTCCGACCGGCTCAACCGCGGGCGCGGCGGACCGGCGGCGTACCGATCTCCACCACCTTGCCCTCGGCTCCGCCAACGCGTCTGGGCACGCCCTGCACGCCGTGTGGCCAACGCCCCAGCCAGTCGGCGTACTGCTCGAACGCCATCGGCTTGGAGATGTAGTAGCCCTGGGCCAGGTCGCAGCCCTGCGCGCGCAGGAACTGCAACTGCTCCTCGTCCTCGACGCCTTCGGCGACCACCTTCATGTTGAAGTGCTTGCCCAGCCCGAGCACCGCCTCGACGATCGCGACATCGTCGTTGTCGCTGGAGATATCGGTGATGAAGGCGCGATCGATCTTCAGCGTGTCGACCGGAAAGCGCTTCAGATAGGCCAGTGACGAATAGCCGGTCCCGAAGTCGTCGATTGCCAGGCGCATGCCGAAGCGCGACAGCTCGTGCAGCGAATGGATGACCTCCTCGGGATCATGCATCACCGCGCTTTCGGTGATCTCCAGCTCCAGGAAGTCCGGGTCCAGGGAGGTATCGGCAAGCGCCCGGCTGACCATCGGCAGCAGGTTGCCGTCGGTGAACTGCACCGCCGAGATGTTCACCGCCACGTTCAACCGAGGGTAGCCGCGCGACTGCAACTCGTGCGTCTGCCAGCAGGCGGTGCGCAGGATCCATTCGCCCAGCTCGATGATCATGCCGGCCTCCTCGGCCACCGGCACGAAGATCTCGGGCGAGATGAACCCGTTCACCGGATGGCGCCAGCGCACCAGCGCCTCGGCACCGGTGACCTCGCGGGTATGGATGTTGACCTTGGGCTGATACCAGACCTCGAACTGGTCCTCTGCCATCGCCAGCTTCAGATCCTGTTCCAGCCGGATGCGGGCGGTCAGCCGGCTGCGCATCGATTCGTTGAACAGCCGAGCCTGGTTCTTGCCGCTGCTCTTGGCCTCCTGCAGCGCCACGGCGGCGTTGTTGACGATCTCCTCGCCCAGCAGTTCCTCGTCTTGGCCGGAGTGCACGTCCAGTGGAAAGCAGCTGATGCCCACGGACACCGCCACCTTCAACGTGAAGCCCCGGTACTCGTACGGCGCGTTCGCCACCGCCATCAGTCGTTCGGCGATGCCGGTGGCGGTGGCGCGATCGACCACGCTCTTCTGGATCACCACGAACTCGTCCCCGTCCAGCCGTGCCACCAGATCGATGTTGCGCATCATCGACTTCAGACGGTTGCCGATCTCGGTGACCATCTTGTCGCCGATCAGGTGGCCGTACTGGTCGTTGAAGAACTTGAAGTTGTCCAGATCGACCAGGAATACGGCGAACCCGAGGCCGTCGGTACTGGCCTCGCGCACCGTCTCGCGCAGCGTTTCCTCGAATCGCAGGCGGTTCGGCAGGTGGGTCAGCGGATCGTTGTGCGCGGCGAACTCCAGATACTGCTGCTTGACCTTGACCTGACGGGCAGACTTCTTCTGGGCATCGATCAGATTGTTGAACTCGTCGGCCAACGGCCCGAGATCCCCCGCATCGGGTGTGTCGATCGGTTCGGCGGCGACGCTGTCGGAGCGTTCACGACTTCGGCGCAAGGCCTCGACCAGACCGTCCAGCGGCTGAAGAAAATGCCGGCGCACGCCGATCAGCACCACCGTGGCCCCGGCCAGGGAACCGAACAGGGCGATCACGACCAGCCGCAACGCATCGGCAGCCATCGCGCCGTGCGGTCCGTGCAGATCGAGCCATCCTCGCACCCGCACCGCACCGGCCTGCGTGCCGAGCATCCAGTCGATCGGTCGCCCGTGACCGACCCCCTCGTCGACGACGCTGCCCGGACCGCGCGCATCGATCAGCAGCCACCGCTCGCCATCGCTCGTCAGCTCGATGCCGAGCAATGCCTCTCCGAGCAGATCGTCCAGCGCGGCGATCTGCTCGCGTCCGGCGTGGCGCAGCGACGCCTGCACCCGATCCCGTTCGACCTGCTCGAGACTGGCGATCGACGCCTGAGCTCGCGCGATGACCGTGGGCACCACGAAAAGAAGCTGTGCCAGGAACAACGCCATCAGGACCGTCCCCGACAGGACCTGGGCGTTGCGCGAACATCTGAGCGTGTCGATGAGCGGTAGCGAGGACAAGTCCGTTATCCGAAAGGGCCGGTGGCAGGCGCACGACACTCGCCCCCCATGCTCCGCTTATCGGCCCGGCGCATCGATGCTGAAGCGCCTGCAGGAACCCCTGAACGCAAAAAAGCCCCCGACAGGCGGGGGCTTCGACGATCGACCGGTGACGGCGTGCGAGCACTGCCGCACGCCGCCCACGGATCAGGGCCTACATCACATCATGCCGCCCATGCCACCCATGCCGCCCATGTCCGGCATGCCGCCACCGGCGCCACCCTCGTCCTTCGACGGAGCATCGGCGATCATCGCCTCGGTGGTGATCATCAGACCGGCTACCGATGCGGCATTCTGCAACGCGTAGCGGGTCACCTTCGTCGGATCCAGGATGCCGAGCTCGATCATGTCGCCGTACTCGCCATTGGCCGCGTTGTAGCCGAAGTTGCCGCTACCGTCACGCACCTTGGCGACGACCACCGACGGTTCGCCACCGGCGTTGCCGACGATCTGTCGAAGCGGCTCCTCCATGGCACGACGGGCGATCGAGATGCCGACGTCCTGCTCGTGGTTGTCGCCCTTGACCGAATCGACCGCGGACAGTGCGCGTACCAGCGCCACACCACCGCCGGGTACCACGCCTTCCTCGACCGCTGCACGGGTTGCGTGCAGCGCATCGTCGACCCGGTCCTTCTTCTCCTTCATCTCGACCTCGGTGGCGGCACCGACCTTGATGACCGCGACACCGCCGGCCAGCTTGGCAACCCGCTCCTGCAGCTTCTCCTTGTCGTAATCGGAGGTGGCCTGCTCGATCTGGGTACGGATCTGCTCGACGCGCGCATCGATCTCGGCCTTCTCGCCCGCACCATCGACCACGGTGGTGTTGTCCTTGTCCACGGTCACGCGTTTGGCGGTGCCCAGATCTTCCAGGGTCACCTTGTCCAGCGACAGGCCCACTTCCTCGGAGATCACCTGACCACCGGTCAGGATGGCGATGTCCTGCAGCATGGCCTTGCGTCGGTCACCGAAGCCCGGCGCCTTGACGGCACAGGTCTTGATGATGCCGCGCATGCTGTTCACCACCAGCGTGGCCAGTGCTTCACCTTCGATGTCCTCGGCGATGATCAACAGCGGCTTGCCCGACTTGGCGACCGCTTCCAGTGCTGGCAGCAGATCGCGGATGTTGCTGATCTTCTTGTCGTACAGCAGCACGTAGGGCTCTTCGAGCTCGACGGCCATCGCGTCCTGGTTGTTGATGAAGTACGGCGACAGGTAACCACGATCGAACTGCATGCCTTCGACCACGTCCAGCTCGTTGTCGAGCGACTTGCCTTCCTCGACGGTGATGACGCCTTCCTTGCCAACCTTCTCCATCGCATCGGCGATGATCTTGCCGATCGACTCGTCGCTGTTGGCGGAGATGCTGCCGACCTGAGCGATCGCCTTGGTGTCGTTGCACGGCTTGGACAAGCTGGCCAGTTCCGCCGTCGCGGCGGCAACGGCCTTGTCGATGCCACGCTTCAGATCCATCGGGTTCATGCCGGCCGCGACCGACTTCAGGCCTTCGCGCACGATGGCCTGGGCCAGCACGGTGGCCGTGGTGGTGCCGTCACCGGCGATGTCCGAGGTCTGCGAGGCGACCTCCTTGACCATCTGGGCACCCATGTTCTCGAACTTGTCTTCCAGCTCGATTTCCTTGGCGACGGAGACGCCGTCCTTGGTCACGGTCGGTGCGCCGAAGCTCTTGTCGAGCACGACGTTCCGGCCCTTCGGGCCGAGCGTCACCTTGACGGCATTGGCGAGGATGTCGACACCGCGCAGCATGCGCTGACGGGCGGAATCGGAAAACTGGACTTCTTTGCTGGCCATGTGATGGAGGCTCCTTGGTCTGGTTGAGGGGTGACGAGTCGCGGCAGGTCGTCGCGCTTACTCGAAAACGCCCATGATGTCGTCTTCACGCATGACGAGCACTTCCTCGCCATCGATCTTGATCTCGGTACCGGAGTACTTGCCGAACAGCACCTGGTCGCCCGCCTTCACATCGAGCGGACGCACATCACCGTTCTCGGCGATCTTGCCCTTGCCGACGGAGATGACTTCACCGCGTACCGGCTTTTCGGTAGCGGAATCGGGAATCACGATGCCGCCGGCGCTCGTGCGCTCTTCTTCCATGCGCTTGACGACCACTCGGTCATGCAACGGACGAATGTTCATGTCGATTTACGTCTCCGAAATAATGTGTGTGGTTGACCGGACCGGTGTCCGACGGCGACGCCGTCCCGACCCGTTCCGGTGTCGACGGTGCGAAGGTGTTGTTAGCACTCTCCCCCATCGAGTGCCAATTGTAGTGATGGCGTGATCGATTTCAACCCCGCAGGATGACGAATCGTTCAATCGATCCGTTCGTACTCTCCATCGATGACATCGCCACCCTTCCGACGCCCGCCCGTGCCACCCGACGCTCCCGGCTTCTCGAAGCGCTCGTTCATCCTGTCGCCTCCGGGGCGCGGTCCGGGGGCCGCCCCGCCCGCCCCACCCGGTCCGCCATCCCGACCGAACGCCGCGTTACCGCCTCGCACCCTCACCTGCCGGGCGATGCGGTGCGCGATCCAGCGGCGGCTGGCCGGCAGCAGGCACAGGAAACCGGTCGCGTCGGTCAGGAAGCCGGGTGTCAGCAGCATCGCCCCGCCGAACAGCAACACCACCCCCTCGAGCATCTCGTTGGCCGGAAGCTGCCCCGCACCCATCCGGGCGCGCGCCGTCTGCAGCGTCTTCATGCCTTGCTGGCGCAGCATCCAGGTGCCCAGCGCCGCCGTGGTGATCACCACCACCAGCGTGGTGAACCAGCCGATCGAGCTACCGACCCGCAGCAGCACCGCGATCTCGATGATGGGGACGGCGACGAACAGCAGGAAAAGAATAGGCATCAGGCGCTCCGATATGCTGCTGAACCTATCGACAAGTGCAAGCTCGTACAAGTGCTCCCCCGTTCCCGCCGCTACGCTGGAACCGCTGTCGGAAACCCGCCGAGGACTACCCTGAACGTGACATCCCCGCTCACCCTGGCTGCCCTGCTGGCGCTCGCCGGTCTGGCCGCCCCGGTGCATGGCGCCACCGACGGCACCACCGACGTAGAGCGTGGCGGCACGTTCGCCGACGGCCAGCCCCTGCCGCCGACAGAGGCCTTCGTGCCCTCGGCCACGCTCGCCGGCGAGGACACGCTGCAGCTGGACTGGCACATCGAGGACGGCTACTACCTTTATCGCGACAAGCTGTCGCTGGACGTGGAACGACCGCCCGGGCTGTCGCTGGGCCCGCTGCAGCATTCCGAGGCACTGATCGTCAGCGATGACTGGTTCGGCGAGCAGGCCACCTTTCGCGATAGCGCCGTCACGCGTGCCGTGCTGCTGGGCGTCGGCGACGAGCGCACGTCCGATGGCCGTGTCGTGGAAGTGGCCGTGACCTTCCAGGGCTGCGCCGACATCGGCCTGTGCTATCCCCCCACCACCACGCGCGTCAGCGTCGAACTGCCCGCCACGACCACCGGCTTCGGCGCCGAGGCATCGAACGGATCCGGCTCGACGCTGGACGCCCTGTTCGGGCGCGACGCACCGGCGGCCGAGCCCGAACTGCTGCGTTCCGAGGAGGCCTATCGCCCGGCCCTGCTGGACGGCACCACTCGCCAGGTATCGATCGATTGGGCGATCGAACCGGGTTACTACCTGTACCGCCACAAGCTGTCCGTCGATCTGGTCCGTGCGGATGGCACGCGCATCGACGAGCTGTCACCGATCTCGGTGCCGGATGGCGAACGGCAGGAGGACGCCTTCTTCGGCGTCACCGCGGTGCTGCGCGATCAGGCGACCGCGGTCTACGCGTTCGATGCGCGCGGGCCCGTCGCCGACGAAGAGGCGACATTGCGCCTGAACTACCAGGGCTGCGCCGACATTGGCGTGTGCTTTCCGCCCGAGAGCGTCGAGATCGGCTTCATCGCGACCGCCGCCACGACCGATGTCGCCCTTCCCGCCCCCGTCGATGCAATCGGTGACGATGCCGGAGTTGATGCCGGGGTTGATGCCGGGGTTGGTGGCGGGGTTCAGGGCAGCGAACAGGACCGGTTGTCCGCCCTGCTGGCCGATTCCAGCCTGTGGCTCTCCAGTCTCACGTTCTACGGCCTGGGGCTGCTGCTCGCCTTCACGCCCTGCGTGCTGCCGATGGTGCCGATCCTGTCCAGCCTGATCGTTGGGCAGAATCGTTCGGGCGAACCGAGCGCCGGCAGCGGCCTGCGCGCGTTCCGTCTGTCGGCGGTCTACGTGCTGGTGATGGCCGGCACCTACGCGCTGGCCGGTGTATTGGTGGCACTGTCCGGGCAGAACGTGCAGGTGTGGTTCCAGAACCCGATCCTGCTGTCCGCCTTCGCGGCGCTGTTCGTGCTGTTCGCGCTGGCCATGTTCGGCCGGTTCGAGCTGCAGTTGCCGCGCGCGTTGCAGGCGCGTCTGACCGATGCGTCCAATGCACAACGCGGACGCGGCTACCGGGGCGTCATCGCGATGGGCTTCCTGTCCACCCTGATCGTCGGCCCGTGCGTGACCGCGCCGCTGGTCGGAGCTTTGCTGTTCATCGCCGATACCGGCAACGCGGTGGTCGGCGGCGTGGCGCTGTTCGCGCTCGGGCTGGGCATGGGGACCCCCTTGCTGCTGGTCGGCACCTCGGCCGGCAGCCTGCTGCCGCGGGCCGGCGCCTGGATGGTGCGGGTCAAGCAGGGGTTCGGGATCCTGATGCTCGGCATGGCGATCTGGATGCTGTCCCGGTTCATGGCCCCGGAGAGCATCGCGCTGATGGCCGGCCTGCTGGCGCTGGCCGCCGGTATCTGGCTGGGCGCCACCGATCGGCTGGATGCGAGCAGCGGCGGCTGGCCGAGGCTTGCCAAGGGGGCCGGGCTGGCCGCCTCTCTGTACGGCGTGGCGGTGCTGGCCGGCGCCCTGGCCGGCGGTCACAGCCTGCTCAGTCCGCTGGCGGTGTTCAAGGGCGGCCAGACGGGTGCCGCCCCGGTGCAGGACCACGAACTGGCGTTCCGTCGTGTCGCCACGCTGGACGAGCTGGAGCGGGTGGTCGCCACCGCCAGTGCCGAGGGCCGCCCGGTGATGCTCGATTTCTACGCCGACTGGTGCATCAGCTGCAAGGAGATGGAGGCCTTCACCTTCACCGACGAGCGGGTTCGGGCACTGTTGAAGGAGGTGGTCACCGTGCAGGTCGACGTGACCGCGAACAACGCGCAGGACAAGGAGCTGCTCGAGCGCTTCCGGCTGTTCGCTCCGCCGGCGATCGTGTTCTTCGACACCGCCGGCAACGAACTGCCGGCCGCCCGCGTGGTCGGCTTCCAGTCGGCCGAGCGCTTCGCCGAGCACGTCGAGCGTGCCATCGGGCCGGGCACGTTGGCGCAGCGCTAGTGTCCTGTCCCAGAGATACCCTGCCTCCCAGAGGCTGCGTGCGCCCGCCCGGCAAGGCGCCTCGACGAAGGCGTGCTGGAGCACGTCGAGCAGAGGCAACGCGGGCGGGTGGGCGCACACGGCCTCCCGAAGGGCGAGCCTGGCAGCGCCGATTCTTGCGTTGTTCTCCTTCGGAGTACTCCAGTACACCTTCACTCGAACGCCTTGTCCTCGGCGCTGCCAGGCTCGCTGGGAGGCAGGGAATCTCCGGGACAGGACACTAGCGCTCGGACCGAACCTCCAGCCGCGCCCCCAGCCAGAGGGCCAGCACCGCTCCTCCCAGGCCAGAGCCGAGAGTCAGCCAGCCGACGCTGGACCAGCGACCGCTCGCCTCGACCAGCCAGGAGAGGCCCAGCGGTCCGAGCAGCTGGCCGGCGCCCGAGCCCTGCAGCATCAGGCCGATGATCAGGGCCGCCGAGGCCGGCACGCTGGCCGCCCGGGACACGCTGGCGAACAGGGTGCCCGGGATCACGCCGCCGATCATCGAGAACAGCAGAGCCGCCACCGAACGCAGCGGCCAGGGCACCGCCGGCTGGTAGGCGATCGCCGCCGCGCACGAGGACAGCAGCGCCGCTACGCCCAGCACGCGCCCGGTCGGAAGGCCGCGCTGCAGCAGTCGCCCGGCCGCCAGGTTGCCCGACGCGTTGGCGAGGATCACCACCGCGGCGATGCTCGACGCCCGTTCCAGCGACAGTCCGTCCACCTCCACCAGCAGCGTGGGCAGGAACGAGGTCACCGCCAGGAACTGGAACGAATACAGGAAGAAGCTGGCGGCGATGCCGATCGAGGCGGCCGAACGCAGGTCCCGCCACACCGGCGTGCCGGTGGCGCCGGACAGCGGTGCCAGCCTGCCGGCGTGCCGCCGGCAGGTCCACAGCACCGCCGCGGCGGCCAGCAACGAGACGCTGCCCGCCACCGCCCACGACAGCGACCACCCGCCCGCGGCCTGCAGGTACGGCGCGACCAGCAGCATGCTGCCCGCTCCGACCGGCACGAAGGCGCCCCACAGGGCCAACGCCAACGGTCGATCGCGCTCGCTGCTCAGCGTACCGATCAGCGCCGGCAGCGCGATCACCGCGACGATCCAGCCGGCCCCCTCGATGGCGCGGCTGGCCATGAGCACCTCGAAGCGATCGGTGGACGCGCCGAGCAGGCTGCCCGCACCGGCCAGCGCGATGCCGCCGACGGCGAACCGGGCGTAGCCGAACCGGGCGACCAGCGAGCCGAGCAGCACCCCGCCCAGCGCGATCAACGCTGCGTAGACCGATACCAGCGCTCCGGCGGCGGTCAGCGACAACCCGAAATCGCTGCGCAACGCCAGCAGCGCCGGCGGGGCCTTGCCCGAGTGCAGCGCCAGCGTGCAGCCACCGGCGAACAGGGTCAGCACGGCGATCCAGCGGGTCATGCGGCACGCTCCGGGCAAAGGGCGGCTGGCACGTCGCCGAACACGATGACTCAGTGCGCCGGCGCACGCGCGCGACGCTCCAGGTAGGCGTGCCAGATCAGCCGGGCGGCGGCTCCCCGGCAAGGTCTCCAGGCATCGGCCCGACGATCCAGCGACGGATAGTCGGGCACCGCCTCCAGGCCGAACAGCTCGGCGACCCCGAGCGCCAGCGCACGATCCCCGCTCGGCCAGGCGTCGCGACGCCCCAGCGCCATGCTCAGGTAGACGTTCGCGGTCCACGGTCCGATGCCGCGCACGGCGACCAGGGCGGCCAGCGCTTCCTCGTCGCTCTGACGAGCGAGCCTGGTCAGCACCAGGCGCCCGGACACGATCGCCTCGGCGATCGATCGGCAATAGCCGATCTTGGCACCGCTCATGCCGCAGGCGCGCAGCGACCGTTCGGGCAACGACAGGAATCCGGGCGCCGTGAACGGATTGCACAGGGTCTCGACCCGCTCACCGATCGCTCGCGCACTGCTCAGCGATATCTTCTGCTCGTTGACGATCTGCACCAGCGTGCGAAACCCGGCCGGACGGCGCCACAGCGGTGGCGTGCCCAGCCGCTGCAGCACTTGGGCGAACACCGGTTCGATGCTCGCCAGGTGCAGGCAATCGCTGCGCAGGCCGGTGCGGTTCAGCCCTTCGCCACCGGCACCGCAGGACCGGTCGGCCCTGGACACGCCAGGAACGGTGCGTCCGATCAGGCCGCCTGCGTCAGACGGGCGGCCAGCAGCTCGATCGTCACCACCTCGTCGGCAACGATCCGCTCACCGGCCAGCTGACGCGCCGGTCGCTGCTGATCCCCCAGGCAATCGACGACGGCATGCGCCGCTCTGAAATCCTGACCGCCGGCGAAGCCGTTCGGTGTCGCCACCGTGAACAGCCCCGCCGCCACCGCCGACTCGACGCAGGCGCCGGTATCCTCGATCGCCACCACCTCGTCGGTCGACAGGCCCAGCCGATCGAGCGCGACGTGCCAGGCGGCAGGATCCGGCTTGCCCTTCGGCACCAGGTCGCGATGGGTCACGACGTCGAACCGCTCCAGGCGAACCCCGCTGCCCCCCGCCACCAGCGTGGCGCGCACGTTGGCAAGGTCGGTGCTGGTCACCAGACCGATCTTGATGCCCGCCGCGGTGCACTGATCCATCAGGCGCGTCACGCCGGGACGCGGTGCCTGCGGCTCGTTGCACAGCCGCTGCTGGAACAGCTCGCTCTTGCGGGCATGGATGCGTTCGACCAGCGCCTCGTCCGCCGCCTCGCCCTCGCGCTCCCGTAGCACGCGACGCAGGCGCTCCTTTCCGCCGGGACGGTGCAGCAGCGCCTCGTACTCGTCCCGCTCCCAGCGCCAGCCCAGCCCGGCCTCCTCGAAGGCGGTGTTGTAGGCGTCGAACTGCAGATGGGAGGAATCGACGACGACGCCGATGGATCCGAACAGTAGGGCTTTCATGCGAGCTGTCTTCAGGCAGGTGAAGGTGGCCGTCGGGTGTCGGGGCACCGCGATGCCACCGGATGCTGGCGCGAGGGTGCTATCCACGACCCGATCGGCGAAGCCGATCGAAAATTCGACACGCACCGGACCCCGGCGCTGCTACGGTAATCGCCGGGCAGACTCACGATCCGGCGCCATGCCACGCAACAAGCACGGACCCTGCGCGCTGTGCGGGCGCTGCGTACCGCTGACCTTCCACCATCTGATCCCGCGCAAGATGCACCGCCGGCCGCATTTCAGGAAACGCTACTCGCGACAGACGCTGAACGCGGGCATCGATGTCTGCCGGCGTTGCCATACCGGCCTGCACCGCCTGTACGACGAGATGACGCTGGCACGGCAGCTCAACACCCTGCAGGCGTTGCAGGAAGACGATGCGGTCAGCCGGCACGTGGACTGGGTGGCGCGGCAGAAGAGCTGAGCGACGATCCGGCGTCGTTCGCCGTCAGCCCTTGACCGCTCCCGCCGTCAGCCCGCTCACGATATTGCGCTGGAACACCATCACCAGCACGAAAAGCGGCGCGGTGGCGCTGACCACCGAGGCGACGGCGAACATCACGTTGCCCTCGGTCTGCGTGGTGCCGAGGAAGCTGGCGATCTTGGGGATCATGGTCTGGTTCTGCTGGTTCAGGATCGTGGCGGTGACCGCGAAGTCGTTGTAGGCCAGCAGGAAGCTGAACAGCCCGGTGGTGATGACCCCGGGCCACATCACCGGCATGATCACGTGCCAGAACGCCTGGATGCGCGTGCAACCGTCGACCATGGCGCTCTCGTCCAGCTCGCGCGGCACGTTCATGAAGAACGAGCGCAGCATCCACAGCGTGAACGGCTGGTTGATCGCCACCAGCACGATGATCGCGGTGGGCAGGTACCCCCACACGTTCAGCTCGAAGAACGGCAGCAGGTAGCCCGATACCAGCGTGATGTGCGGCATGGCGCGGAAGATCAGCGCCACGATCAGCAACGCGAACGCGTACTTGGCCGTGGAACGCGCCAGCGCGTAACCGCCCAGCGTGCCGAAGGTCAGCGAGATGACCACCACCGAGACGGTGACGATCAGGGAGTTGAGAGCGGCACGCCAGAAGTCTTCCTGTATCCAGGCTCCCTGGTAGGCGGTGCCGGTGAAAGGCTCGCCGTAGCGGGCCTCGGTGCGCACGCCGGTGATGGCGTTGGTCCAGTCGCTCTTGGAGAAGAAGTCCGCCTGGACCTTGAACGAGCCCCACATGGTCCAGAAGAACGGGAAGGCGGCGACCAGCAGCCAGACGATCAGGAACACGCTGGTGACGATCAGCAGCGGCGTCGAGCGGCGCTCCGCCGCGGTGGCATCACTCATGATCCCGGCTTCCCGTGGTCGATGTCATGTCGATCTCGTCGATGAGTCTCACGCGGTCCGGTAGTCCCGCCAGGTGCGCAGGATGACCGGTGCCAGCAGGATCATCACGCCCAGGATGGTCAGCACCGAGGTGGCGCCGGCCGAACCGAACAGCTTGGTCTCCTGCGCCAGGTCGTTGTAGATGATCCACGACAGGCTCTGCGCATTGGCCTCGGCGCTGAAGCCGACGATCGGTTCGAATACCCGGAACGCATCCATCAGGTGGATCAGCGTGACGAACAGCACCAGCGGCGCCAGGTAGGGAATGGTCACGTACTTCGTCCGCTCCCAGCGGGTCGCCCCGTCGATCATCGCCGACTCCAACGTCTCGCCCGGCACCGTCTGCAGGCCGGCGTAGAACACGATGAAGCCGAACGGGGTGGAGTGCCAGATGCCGTACACGATGACGGTGATCCACGTCAGCGTCGGCGAGGCCTTCAGCGACAGGTCCGGATTGTCGAACAGCACCTGCAGCGTCTTGCCGATGATGCCGTCCGCATCGATCATCCAGAACAGCACCAGGGAACCGATCAGCGGCGTGATGATGAACGGCAGCAGGGTGGCGAAGATCACGATGCCCTTCAGCCGGGCGTGCAACGTGTTGATCGCCAGCGCCAGCGCGAAGCCCAGTGCCAGCACGAACGGCGTGGAGACGAAGGTGTAGGTCAGCGTGAACGCCAGCGCCTTGTAGAACGGCAGGTTCATCACGCCGGACAGGAAATCGCCCAGGCCGTCGCGACCGTTCCAGGCGGCGGCCACCTCCTCGAACGCCAGGTGATTGCGGTTGGTGTAGGTGCCCAGGCCGTTGAACCTGCCGAGCGGTCGTTCGGCATTCAGCCGCCGGGTCGCGGCATCGTCGACCTTGACGTTCTCGGTGCAACCGAACGGTCCGCAGGACTCGCTGACGATCAGCACCTTCTCATGCTCGATGTGCAGCGACTGCACGATGACCGAGACGATCGGCAGCGCGATGAACAGCAGCATCGCGATGCCCGAGGGGGCGATGAACAACCAGAACGTGCGATGAGGCATCGGCGCGGGTCCGCGAGCGATCGACGAGGGATAGGGGCCGTCGCGAACGCGGCGGCCGATCATCAATGAACGGCGTCCGGAGCGATGTCGTGGCGATCGTCGCGGTGGACGATCGCCCGCATCGCCCCGGCCCGGGCGCTACAGGAAACCGCCTTCCCTGGCGGCCGCGACGTAGGCCGCCTTAACGTCGGCCAGCGCCGCCTGCGCATCTTCGGAACCCTGCAGGTACTCCACCAGTTCGTTGCCGAGCGCGGTGTGCATCAGCCCGATGTAGGGCAGCATCGGGTACGGCTTCGCCCCGGCCTGAGCGGTGGCCAGCACGCCCTCGGCGGTACCGACCGGTTCGTAGTCGGGAGCGAGCCAGACCGCCGCTTCGGGATTCGCGTTGGCCACCTCGCTGGTGACGCCGGTCGCCAGCGCCTGGAAGCTGGCCGCGGCATCCGCATCGGAGGTGTTCTTCGCGATGGTGAATCCGTCCCACCACAAGGTGGTCGCCGGCGTGGTGCCACCGCCGACGGTCGGCGCGGCGGCGAAGCCGATGTTCTCGACCACGCCTTCCGCCGCGCCCTGCTCGTCGATCACGGAACCGGCGCGCGAGCCCCACATGTTCATGATGGCCGCCTTGCCGCTTTCGAACTCGGCCACCGCCGCGGTCGAATCGAAAGTCAGGTAGTCCGGGTTCATGTACTCGGAGAGCGCCTTGAGCATCTCCAGGGAGGCGACCGCTTCCTCGGTGTCGAGGTTCGGCTCCGCAGTACCCGGCTGGAACATGTCGCCGCCGAAGCCGATGTGCATGTTGACGAATTCCTCGGCCAGGTTCCACCCGGCCTGGAACGTTCCGGTCAGGGGGTATTCCATCAGGCCCTGTTCCTTGATGGCCTTCGCCGCCTCCAGCACTTGCTCGTAGCTGGTCGGCACCTCCAGGCCGGCCTGCTCCAGGATGTCCTTCCTGTACATCAGGTGCTGGGCGTTGGCCATGAAGGCGATCGCCATGACGTCGCCGTCGATGACGATCTTCTGCCGGTCGGGAATGTCCTGACCGTACTGTTCGACCAGCTCGTTGAGCGGTCGCACCAGGCCGTCGTTCATCAACGTCACCAGCGTGCTGTTGGCGACGATCGCCGCGGAATACTCGGACGGGTTCGCGGTCAACGCCGCGGTCTGGATTTCCTTGTGCTCCTTGGTCAGGTTGCCGCTGACCGTCACCGAACCGGTGGCGCACTCGGACGCCTTGGCGAACACCGCCTGGATGGCCGGGAACTCGTTGCCGATCACGCTCACGGTCGCGGACTCGGCCTGGATGCCGCAATCGGCCGCGGCCTGGCCGCTGGCCAGCGTCGCGACGGCGAGCGTCACCGCACCGGCAAGGAAATGCTGATCGAATCTCATGCGCAGGGTCTCTGTATGACGTCGTTGATTACCGCACCGAAGGTATCACAGCACCGACCCGGTTCAGCCTGAACCGAAACCGGTCCGATTCGCGGTGGCCGGCGTTCCGGTCGGAACGGCGCCGGCCTGCCCGGACTGTCGCGCCCACAACTGCGCGTACAGCCCGCCGCCGGTGCTCAGCGAAGCATGGGTGCCCTCCTCGATGATGCGCCCGGCATCCATCACGATGACCCGGTCCATGGCCGCGATGGTGGACAGCCGGTGCGCGATGGCGATCACGGTCTTGCCGTCCATCAGTTCGGCCAGGTTCTCCTGGATGGCGGCCTCCACCTCCGAGTCCAGCGCGCTGGTGGCCTCGTCCAGCACCAGGATCGGGGCATCCTTCAGGAACATGCGGGCGATCGAGATGCGCTGGCGCTGACCGCCGGACAGCTTCACGCCGCGCTCGCCCACGTGCGCCTGCAGGCCGCGCCGCCCGGCCGAATCCTCCAGGTGCTCGATGAACGACCAGGCGTTGGCCCGCCGGGCCGCGCCGATCACCATCTCCTCGGTGGCGTCGCGGCGCCCGTAGGCGATGTTCTCGAACACCGAGCGGTGCAGCAGCGCCGACTCCTGGCTCACCACGCCGACATGGCGGCGCAGCGACTCCTGACGCACGCCGCGGATGTCCTGCCCGTCGATCAGCACCCGGCCCTCCTCCACGTCGTACAGGCGCAGCAGCAGGCTGGTGACGGTGGTCTTGCCCGCCCCCGAGCGCCCCACCAGGCCGATCTTCTCGCCGCCCCGGATGCCCAGGGTCAGCGCATCGATGATGCCCGGCCGCGCGCGCCGAGGAGCGTCGGTCGACGTGTCCGGCGAGGTGTCCGCGGCAGCATCCTCGGAAGCGTCTTCGGCCGCGTCTGCGGCGGCATCCGGCGAATCCGTCGCGCGGCCGTAGTCGAACGAGACGTTCTGGAAATCGATCCGCCCCTCGGGCACGGCCAGCTCGACGGCATCGTCCGCATCCAGCACCTCGCGCCGCTTTGACAGCATGGCCATGCCGTCGTAGATCACGCCCACGCTCTCGAACAGCCCGGACAGCTCCCACATGATCCACTGCGCCATGCCCTGCAGGCGCAGCACCAGGCCGACCCCGACCGCGATCGCCCCGACGCCGACCAGCCCCTTCGACCACAGCAGGATGCCGCCGGCGGCGATGGCGAACAGCAGCGCTCCGTTGAGCAGGTCCAGGCTGGTGTTCAGCAGCGTCACCAGCCGCATCTGCGGATGCACCGTGCCCAGGAAGCGCTGCATGCTGCTGCGCGCATAGCCGGCCTCCTGACCGGCGTGCGCGAACAGCTTGACCGTCATGATGTTGGTGTAGCTGTCGACCACGCGGCCGGTCATGGCCGAGCGGGCATCGGCCTGACGGCGCGATAGCGCCTTCAAACGCGGCATGAAGTAGCGCAGCATCAGCGTGTAGCCGAGCAGCCAGACCAGGAACGGCAGCATCATCCACAGGCTGAACGTGCCCATCAGCCACACCGCGCCACCGAAGTACACCACCACGTACACCAGCACGTCGAGCACCTTGAGCGTGGCGTCGCGCACCGCCAGCGAGGTCTGCATCACCCGGGTGGACACCCGGCCCGCGAACTCGTCCTGGTAGAACGCGTAGCTCTGCCCGAGCATCCAGCGATGCGCCTTCCAGCGGATGGTCATCACGAAATTGCCCAGCACCGCCTGGTGCAGCACCGCCGACTGCACGAACACGAACGACGGCAGCAGCACCAGCACCACGACGCCCATCCACACCAGCTGCCCGCCCTGCTCGCTCAGCACGCGCGAAGGGTCCTGTCCGCCCAGCCAATCGACGATGTTGCCCAGGAAGGCGAACAGCAGCACCTGCAGCACCGAGATCACCGCGGTCAGCACCGACATCAGCGCAAGCCACGGCCACACGTCGCGCGCGTAGTGCCACAGGAACGGCATAAGCCGGTCCGGCGGACGGGTCGGGGCGGTGTCCGGAAACGGCTCGATGCGCCGCTCGAACCAGCCGAGCAGCCGCGCCAGGGGACCGGTACCGGACAGCAGCTTGTCGGGGGCGGATGTCATGGGAGTCTGCCTACCGCTTCGGCGATGCCGCCGATCTCGCTCCAGGCGGTGTACAGCAACCCCAGCAGCAGCACCGCCAGCAGCGAACTGATGACGCCGGTCAGCGGGCGCGCCAGCCAGCCCAGCAGCCCGATCGCGCACACGAACACGAAGAAGGCGACCGTGGCGCCGGTGGTGCCCATCGAGCGGATCCGCCCGACCCGCTCGGCCAGCGCATCGTCCAGGCGCTCCACGCCGGCCAGCTCGATCGCCAGGCGCGTGTCCACGTACAACGCGAGCAGAAAGCACAACGAGGAGAGCAACAGCAGCACGAACACCAGCTGCGCGATCCGGCTCCGGATACCATAGCGCAGCACATGAGCGGCCACCGACAGCGAGAATCCGGACATGAGACCGCTGATGAACGCGACCTGGCCGGTCTGCAACTCGACGAGTTCGCGCATGGAACGAGGGTCACTGAACATCCGACGGGGCACCGATCATACGTGAGCCGCTTCGACTCGGACGCCGGCCGCGGCATGCTGGCGCGCTGGATCCAGGCGCTGGTCTCGCCCACCGCCTCACCGACGATCGAGGCGGCGCTGGCGGCGCGTCGCGAACAGGTACCGGTGCTCTGGCTGCTGGGCAAGACCGGTGCCGGCAAGAGCTCGGTGGTGCAGCGCCTGACCGGCGATTCGCGGGCACGCATCGGCAACGGATTCGAGCCGTGCACCCGAAGTGCCGATCTGTACGACCACCCGGCCGGCGCGCCGGTGATGCGTTTTCTGGACACGCGGGGACTGGGCGAGGCCGGCTACGACCCGCACGAGGACCTGGCCGCCTGCCTGGGAGGCAGCCACGCGCTGCTGATCATGACCCGCGTCGACGACCCGGAACAATCCTCGCTGTGCCGGGCGCTCGAGCGGCTCGGCAGCGCGGCCGACCCGCTGGCCACCCTGCACCTGCATTCCGCGCTGCACACCGTGCAACCGGACGATGCCAGGCGTCGGGCGATCGCTCACAACCGGGACAGCGTGGCCACGGCCCTCGGCCGACCGACGCCCCAGGTATGGATCGATTTCAGCGACCCGGACGACGGCCTGGACGATCCGGACCTGGGCCTGGAGGCGCTGCGCACCGCGCTGATCGATCTGGTGCCGGCCCTGGGCGAGGCGCTGGTCCGACGCGATGCCGACGATGCCGAGCAGAGCGCCTGGCTGGCGGCACGGCGCGAAGTGCTCGGCTACGCCTCGGCGGCCGGGGCGATCGATGCGGTACCGGGCGTCGGCCTGGTCGGCGTGCCCAGCGTGCAGGGCAAGCTGCTGCACGCGCTGGCCGCCCGCTATGCCCACCCCTGGAACCGCACGGTGGCACGCGATTTCGCCGCGGTGCTGGGCAGCAGTTTCCTGTACCGCTACCTGCTCTCGTTCCTGAGCCGCGAGATCGTTAAGTTCGTGCCGGTCTACGGACAGACCGCCGGCGCCGCCACGGCCGCCGGCATCAGCTTCGCCAGCACCTACGCGCTCGGACGGGCCGCCTGCCTGTATCTGTACCGCCGCTCGGCCGGCGAGTCGGTGGACCGCGAGGACCTGCAGCAGGCGTTTCGCGACGCGTTCAAGCAACCGCCGGACGATCCGGTTGCGGCGCAAGCGCCGAAGCCATGAAGTGGCTGCGCTACCTGGATTCCACCGTCGGCGCCCTGTGGTGGCTGGTGCTGGTCGTCGTGCTGCCGGTGCTCAGCCTGATGATCGCCGGGCTGCTCTGGTTGTGGCGCGACGGCACGCTGCTGGTGGTGCTGGTCGGATGGCTGGCGGTGACGCTGATCGGCTACGGCCTGTTCGTGGCCGGCCCCGGGCGACGCGCCTCGAAGGCGTTGCGCGATGCCGCCGTCACCTCCGACGAGCTGGACGCCGAGACCGATCCCGCATCGGCCGACATCGATCGTGACACGACGACCCTGCCACCGCGCCTGGCCACCGGCGCCGACTGGAGCCCGCGCGATCAGGAGGTGTTCCTGGCGGCCTGCCGCCGGATCGAGACGCTGATCGAAGGCGATACCGACTGGCAACGGCTGCGCGAGCTGGCCATGGGCGTGGTGGCGGACGTGGCGGTCGCCTATCACGGCGAACGAGGCGACACGCGCCTGCGGTTCACCCTGCCCGAAGCGCTGCTGCTGGTGTCCACGGTCAGCGAGCGCTACCGCGAACTGGTGCTGACGCACGTGCCGTTCGCCGATCGCATCCGCCTGTCCACGCTGGCGACCGTCGCCGAGAACCGCGGCAACATCGAGCGCGGCGCTACCTGGATCAACAACGTGCGCCGGGGCGGACGGCTGATCAACCCGGTCGCCGCGGTGGTCGGCGAACTGCGCGATCAGTTCACCGGGCGGGTGTTCACCAGCGTCAGCCGTACCCTGCAGCGCGATCTTATGCGCCTGCTGCTGCAGGAGATCGCCCAGGTGGCCATCGACCTGTACAGCGGGCGGCTGCGCGTGGCCGACAAGGAGCTGGACGGCTACCGGAGCCGAGCGCTGCGTCAGGATTCGCAACGCGCCGCGCAACCGCTGGAACCGTTGCGCATCCTGTTGCTGGGACAGACCGGCGTCGGCAAGTCATCCCTGGTGAACGCCCTGGCGCGCGAACTCCAGGCCGAGACGGACCCGCTGCCGAGCACCGATCGCACCACGGTCCACGCCCTCGCGCTGGAAGGGCTGCCGCCGCTGCATCTGGTGGACACCCCCGGCCTGGACGAGGACGCCGATCACCGGCGTACGCTGACCGACGAGGCGATGCAGGCCGACGTGCTGCTGTGGGTCGCGCGTGCCACCCGACCGGGGCGTGCCGCGGATGCCGCGCTGCACGAGAGCGTGCGTCAACGCTTCGAGGTGCATCCGGAACGCCGCCCTCCGGCCATGGTGCTGGTGCTCACCCACATCGACCAGCTCACGCCGCGCACCCACTGGTCGCCACCCTACTCGCTCGATGCGGACGCCGATCCGTACGCGGATCCGGCGCGCGAGAAGAAGCGTGGCAACCTGATCGCCGCACTGCAGAGCGCGCGGCGCCAGACCGGGCTGGACGAGGCCACGCCATCGATTCCGGTCCGTCTGGACAGCGGCGAGGATAATTACAACCTCGACACCCTGGTGGCCACGCTGGCCCTGCTGACCGAAGCGGCCTCCTCGACCCAGCTGAACCGGCGGCGTGTCGATCGCGCCGAGAGCGGCGGGGGGTGGCGCGCACGGCTCGGTCAGTCACGGCACCTGGCGCAGGGCATCGGCAAGACGTTGCTGCGCTCGGCCGGCGAGGCGAGCCGCTCGAAACTTCCCTGAACGATCGACGATCGTCAGTTCAGGTCCAGCGCGGCGCCGAGCAGTCGCTCGCGCGGTACCAGCCGGGTCGCCGCCGCATCGGTCGCCGCCGCCACGACCGGCGGTGCGCACCCGTCACGATCCGCCTCCAGCCAGCGCGCGGCGCACAGGCACCAGCGATCCCCGGCCTTCAGGCCGGGAAAGCCGTATTCGGGGCGCGGCGTGGACAGATCGTTGCCTTGCGTGGCGGTGTAGGCGAGAAACTCCTCGCTCAGCACCGCGCACACCGTGTGCGAGCCCCGGTCGTCCGGGCCGGTTCGACAGCAGCCGTCACGGTAGAACCCGGTCACGGGATCCAGGCCGCACGGCTGCAACGGTTCGCCCAGCAGGTTCTTCGACGTGGTCAAGCGTGTGCTCCGGTGCGGTGAAGACGGCCCCGACGGGACGCTGTGAAGCATACCGAATGCGACCGCGCGTCACGCCCGACCGGCCGGATCGCGCACGCTGTGCGGTGCGCCCGGATCCGGTTCGCCCAGCGCCTCCAGGATCGGGGCATCGCGCTGGTACGGATCGGGCAACAGCCTGAGCCTGCCCCGCTCGTCCACATCGGCGGTCCAGTACAGCAACGCCACGGTGATCGGCTCGTCGAGCGCCAGCGAAACGTTGTCCCGGTCCCGGCGCAACGCGGCGATGGTGCGCTGATCGATGCCGGCTCGCGATTCGAGCAGCAACGCCTCCAGGTGGTGCGGATGCTGCACGCGGATGCAGCCGTGGCTCATCGTCCGCTCGGTCTCGGAAAAAAGGTGGCGGGCCGGTGTGTCGTGCAGGTACACCGAGTACGGGTTGTCGAACAGGAACTTGACCGAGCCGAGCGCGTTGCCCGGGCCCGGACTCTGCACCACCCAGTAGCGGAACCTGTCGAGTGTCATCGTCGACCAGTCGATGGCGGTCGGATCGTGCATGACCCGTTGCTCGTCACGCAACCGGTAGCCCTTGGCGGCGAAGGCCGCCGGGTCCGCGCGGGCCTCCTCGTAGAGCGATGCCACCACGATGCTGCGCGGCACCGTCCAGGTCGGATCCAGCACCACCGTGTCCAGCTGGCTGGTGAAGATCGGCGTGCGGTTGGCGCGCTTGCCGACGATCACCGAGGTCTGCCACACGACTTGCTGATCCAGGTGCACTCGCAGCCGGTAGTCCGGGATGTTCACCTCGACGCGATCGTCGTCGCCGGTGCTGCGGGCGAACCAGCGAGCGCGTTCCAGGTTGATGCGCAGCGCATCGATGCGCGTTCGGCGCGACAGGTCCAGGCGAGCCAGGGTCCGCCTGCCCACCTTGCCGTCCGCATCCAGCCCGTTGCGCGACTGGAACGCGACCACCGCCGATCGCAGACCGTCATCCCAGCGTGCACCGTCCTCGGCGCTCACCGGCAGCAGATCGCCCTCGGGCAGCAGCCGTGCGCGCAGTCGCGTCACCCGTTCGCCGGCACTGCCCGCCTGCAGCGTGTCGCCCGGCCCGATCGATGCGATCGGCGGTGCGTCCAGTTCGGCGTGCAGCGCACCGCGAAGCCGCGCGTACAGTGGCGTGTCCGGCCGGGCCTCGTCGATCAGCGCCCGGATCCGGCTACGCCGCAGCCGCTGCACGAGCGCCGGCATGTCGATCGCCGCGACGTCGCGCCAGGGGATCGGTTCGCCGACGGCCGGCGAGAGCCCGCGCGCATCGGCCACGCCGTTCGCCAGCCGGTCCAGCAGCACGAACAGGGTGTCGCTCAGGCGCAGCTCGCGCTCGGCGGCGGTGAGCGCGACGCCACCATCGAACGGATCGCGTCGCGCGTCCGGTAGCAGACGGTGTCGAGACAATCCGTCACGCTCGGCGCTCGACACGGCGCGTCGCAGGGCGTCCACCGCTGCCGGTTCGGTCCACAGCGGCTCGAAGCCGCTGGCCGAGTACAGCGCGTCCAGTCGCGCCGGCGCTCGCCAGGCAAGACCCGCGGGCATCGCCCGGTCCAGCCCCCCGACAGCGGCGCGCAGGTCCGCCCCGGAAGGCGGGGTCGGCCCGGTCGGCCACGCCTCGGCCTGCGCCGGCGGCAGGACGGACATCGAACAGATCAGCAGGGCAACGACGAACACGAAAGACGGCATGGAGATCGGCGGACACGGATAGGTGTCCGCTTAGCGGCCGATCGTGCTGGTCCTCGCCGTGCACCGATCTCGTTTCCAGAGGCTGGCACGAGCGCGGACCTTGCACGTGATCGGCGGTCGCGGCTCAGTCCAGCAGTCGCGCCAGTCCGGCCAGCGGCACGCCGATCCAGGACGGTCTGTGGTCGATCTCGTAGCGAAGCTCGTAGATCGCCTTCTCCAGCACGTACAGCTCCAGCAGCGCCTGCCCTCCTTCCACCGGCCACAACGGTACCGGCGATGCGCTCGCCGCGGCATGCCAGCCGCGCAGGAACGCCTGCGCGCTGGCGTCGCGCCAGGACTCGAGCAACGCCGACAGGCGAGGCTCGTCGCCGGGATCGAACTCCAGCGCCCGGGTGCGTGCGCTGGAGGCGGCGTAGTCCAGCGAACGCAGCATGCCGGCCAGGTCCTTGAGCGGCGATACCTTGGCCCGACGCTCCTCCAGCGTCCGGCCCGGCTCGCCCTCGAAATCGATGACGATGAAGTCGTTGCTGTCGATCAGTACCTGACCCAGGTGGTAGTCGCCGTGCACGCGCGTGCCGATCACCTCCGACCCCACGCTCGTGACGCCGGCCTCGATGCGCGCCTGCAGCGCCTGCTCGGCCTGGAGGATGCGTCTGGCCAGGTCGGCGTCCTCCGGTTCGCACGACGGCACGACCGCCCGCAGTTCCTGCAGGGCGGAGCGCAGCGACGCACCGATCGTGGTGCGCATCTCGTCGAGCGCCTGCACACTCATCGTGGCGGGCGTGAACGCCTCGTCCCGATCGTCCAGCAGACCGACGTGCATCGCCCCGGTACGCTCGCCCAGCAGTTCCATCGCCATCAGGAACGACCCGTGCGCACCGGCCGCGTTCCGCGTCTCCGGGTCGACCGACCCGCCCCGGCCGGGACGCTCGTCACTGATGAAGCGTTCCAGGTAGTCCTGCGTCCAGGCCCAGGCATCTCCTTGGTTGGGCGTGTAGCCCTGCAGGCTGGCCAGGGCCGAGACATGCTCATCGTGATTCCACGCGATGGCGCCCGCCAGCGGGGCGATCCGGTCGAACCGCGAGCGCTCCGTCAGGTGTCGCCCGACCTCCAGCTCCGGATTGATGCCGTCACGAAGCCTGCGATACCCCTTGAGAAACACTCGCTGCTCCACCCCGTCCACATCGCGCTTGAGCACGATGGCGGTATTGCTGCCCTGGGCGGCCGCCGGCTCCACCGTCACGTCCGCAAGATCCGAGGTGTCGCCCAGCAACGACTCGAAGGCCTCGGTACGGTAGGCCTGCAGCTGACCGGTGCCCAGCGGCAGTTCGTCCTGACGTCCGATGCGGCCCACCAGCTCGCGACAGAACGCGGCGTCCATGAACGCATCGAACACGATGCCGATGCGTGAATGGTGGCGCGCCCGCGCCAGCGCCGCGCCACCGATCGAGGTGGCCACGTCCTCGGCGATCGCATCCCAGGCCATCGCCAACGGCAGGAAGTAGCGTTGCGAGCCCGGTGCATCGTCCGCTGCACCGCCCCCCCCGTCGAACGCCACCCGCACCCACAGCAGCAGCCACGAGACATCGCTGCCCTGCAGCACTTCCCGCCGCTCTATCGTGATGTCCGACAACGCGGCGCCCTTGGCGGCGAACCAGCGTTGCTGGGGCAGGAAGGCGCGCAACGTGGCATCGAGCTGCCCGTCCAGCGCCCGCGCACGGTCGTTGTCCGACGGATCGTCCAGGAAGGTCTTCCAGCCTTCGCCGAGCACGAACATCGGCAACTCCGCCGAGGCGAGCGCATCGCTGTGCCAGGACGGCACGTCCGCATCCCCGGACAGCGCGAACCAGTAGAAGCCGTGCCCGTTCAGGGTCAGCAGGTACGGCAGCTTGCCGATCGGCGGAAAGACGGCGCGACCGGTCAGCTCGACCGGCACCGCCCCCTCGAACTCGCCCAGGTCCAGCTCCACCGGCTGCGGATTGCGCGACAGGTTGGCCACGCACAGCACGATGTCGCGCCGGCCCCCGTCCGTGTCGATCTCGCGCACGTACGCCAGGATCTTTCGGTTGCCGGGCTTCAGGAAGCGCAACGCGCCTCGACCGAAGGCCGGATGCTGCTTTCTCACCGTGATCATGCGCCGCGTCCAGTTCAGCAGCGAGGCCGGCGTGCGCGCCTGCGCCTCGACGTTGACGGACTCGAAGCCGTAGGTGGGATCCATGACCGGCGGCAGGTACATCGCCTGCGGGTCGGCGCGCGAGAAGCCGCCGTTGCGGTCCGGACTCCACTGCATCGGCGTGCGCACGCCGTTGCGATCGCCCAGGTAGACGTTGTCGCCCATGCCGATCTCGTCACCGTAATACAACACCGGCGTACCCAGAAGCGAGAACAGCAGGCTGTTCATCAGCTTGATCTTGCCGGCATCGTTGTCCAGCAGAGGCGCCAGGCGACGACGTATCCCGACGTTGATGCGCATGCGCGGATCGATCGCGTACTGGCGATACATGAAATCGCGCTCGTGATCGGTGACCATCTCCAGGGTCAGCTCGTCATGGTTTCTCAGGAAGATCGCCCACTGGCAGTTGTCGGGAATGTCGGGCGTCTGCGCCATGATGTCGATGATCGGATGGCGATCCTCCTGGGCCACCGCCATGTACATGCGCGGCATGACCGGGAAGTGGTACGCCATGTGACACTCGTCGCCCTCGCCGAAGTACTCACGCACGTCCTCGGGCCACTGGTTGGCCTCGGCCAGCAACATGCGGTCGGGGTACTTCTCGTCCAGCGCGGCCCGGATGCGCTTGAGCACGTCGTGCGTCTCGGGCAGGTTCTCGCAGGAGGTGCCCTCGCGCTCGATCAGGTAGGGAATCGCGTCCAGGCGCAACCCGTCCACGCCCAGGTCGAGCCAGAAGTACATGATGTCCAGCACCGCCTCGAGCACCTTCGGATTGTCGAAGTTCAGGTCGGGCTGGTGCGAGAAGAAGCGGTGCCAGTAGTACTGGCCGGCGACCGGATCCCAGGCCCAGTTCGAGGTTTCGGTATCGGTGAAGATGATGCGGCTGTCGCCATAGGGCGTATCGTCGTCGCTCCACACGTAGAAGTCTCGTTCGGGCGAGCCCTTCGGCGCGTGGCGGGCCGCCTGGAACCAGGGGTGCTGGTCGGAGGTATGGTTGATGATCAGCTCGGTGATCACGCGAAGATCGTGCGCGTGCGCCGCCTCGATGAAGCGCTTGGCATCTTCCATGGTGCCGTAGTCGGGGTGAACGGACTTGTATTCCGCGATGTCGTAGCCGTCGTCACGCTGCGGCGACGGGTAGAACGGCAGCAGCCAGATCGCGGTGACGCCCAGATCGCGGATGTAGTCCAGCTTGTCGGTCAGGCCGCGAAAGTCGCCGGTGCCGTCGCCGTTGCTGTCGGAGAACGCCTTGACGTGCGTCTGGTAGATGATCGCGTCCTTGTACCAGTCGTCGCTGGTGGAGTTCGCCGGCCGATCGGCACGGACCGGGGCATCATCGGTCGTCACCGCGTTCACGCCTGATCCGCCCGGATGACGAACACGTGCGCCGGTTGCCGGCCCGGGTGCAGCTGCACGTAGTTGTGGGCGCCCTGCCAGCGATGGCTTTCACCGGACAGCAGGTCCTCCACCGTGAAGCTTGCACCCGGCGGCAGGCCGAGCGCCTCCAGATCGAGCGAGGTCCAGCCGCTTTGGCTGAAACGGTCGTCCAGGTTGACCACGATCAACAGGGTCGGCGCATGTCGGGCGGCACCACGCACCACGCGCTTGCTGAAGCACAGCAGCGCCGGATTGTCGATGCCCTGCACGGTGGCGTTGAAGCTCTCCTGCAACGCCGGCTGCTCGCGGCGGATGCGATTGACCTGACGGATGAGCGGCGCGATCGTGTTCACCCCTTCCAGCTGCCAGCGGCGCAGCTGGTACTTTTCCGAATCCAGGTATTCCTCGCTGCCCGCATGACGCGGGGTCACCTCGCCCAGCTCGAACACCGGTCCGTAGATGCCGGTATTCGACGACATCGTGGCCGCCAGCACGTAGCGATAGGCCGACGCTTCCAGCCCGCCACGCTGCAGCGTCTCGTGCAGGATATCCGGCGTGTTCGGCCAGAAGTTCGGACGAAAATACTCGGCGCCCGGCCCGTTCGACACCTCCTCGAGGTATTCGGTGAGCTCCTCGCGACCGTTGCGCCAGGTGAAGTAGGTGTAGGACTGCGTGAAACCGACCTTCGCCAGCCGGTGCATGACCTTGGGCCGGGTGAACGCCTCGGCCAGGAAGATCGCGTCGGGCCGGGCACGCTTCACCTCGCCGATGCACCACTCCCAGAACGGGTAGGCCTTGGTGTGCGGGTTGTCGACGCGGAACACCCGCACGCCGCGCTCGATCCAGTACAGGAACACGTCACGCAACGCAACCCACAACCCCTGCCAGTCCTCGCTCTCGAAATCGATCGGGTAGATGTCCTGATACTTCTTGGGCGGATTCTCGGCGTACTGGATGCTGCCGTCGGGCCGGTGACGGAACCAGGACGGGTGCTCGGTGACCCACGGGTGATCGGGCGAGCACTGGAAGGCGATGTCCAGCGCGATCTGCAGGCTGTGTTCGTCGGCCGCCCGGACGAAGGCGACGAAGTCCGCCTCGGTGCCCAGTGCCGGCAGCACCGAGGTGTGCCCCCCTTCCGGGGCACCGATGGCCCAGCACACGCCGACATCGTCGGGGCCGGGGTCCAGCCGGTTGTTGCGCCCCTTGCGGTGCGCGTTGCCGATCGGATGGATCGGCGGCAGGTACACCACATCGAACCCCAGGTCGGCGATGTAGGGCAATCGCTCGATCGCCTGCTCGAAGGTGCCGTGCGGCACCGGCTCGTCGCCGCCGGGCGCGCGTTCACCGGGCGCCGCCAGCGTGGAGCGCGGGAAGAATTCGTACCAGGTGCTGAAGCCTGCGAGCGCATCGTCGACGCGGATGCTCGACGGTTGCCCCGAGCGCTGCGCGAAGGCTCGATCGCCGTGCGCCAGGGCCAGGCGCCCGATTCCCGGTTCCAGCGCCAGATCACGCCGCTCCAGCACGTCGCGTCCGGTATCGGCCAAGGCCTCGCCGCGCGCGGCCAGCTCGGACGCGCCGTCGCCACCGGCCCGCTCGGCGGCGGCCTTGAACAGCTCGGCCCCTTCCAGCAGGTGCACCGCGATGTCACCGGCATCCTCGCGACGCGACAGATCGTGCCGCCAGGTCTTGAACCGGTCCACCCAGGCCTCGATCATGAACTCGTGCAGGCCCACGCGCGGCAGCGTCAGTTCGGCGAACCAGGCATCGTTGACCTCCGGGTGCAACGGCGTCTCCTGCCAGTCCTGCTCGCCCGGCGCACGGTGCAGCACCACGGCGGCCAGCTGGTCGTGCCCGTCGGTGAAGATGTCGGCGCTGATGCGCACCCGATCACCGACCACCCGCTTGCACGGAAAGCGTCCTCCGTCCACCACCGGTTGCACGTTCTCGATGATCGCCCGGCACCGCCCCTCGGACGGCAGGGCGGGCCCTGCAGGCCCGGATGCCGTATCGGTCGGGGTGAGGGACAGGTCCTGCGTGGAGTCGGAATCGGTAAGCACTGACATCGAGTGGCCCGGTAGCTGGAAAACAAGCACGACCACGCTCCGGCCACGGCTCGGTTCACCGTCGGTGCCGTCGCGTATCGCATCGATAGACCGAATGATGCCCGGCTCGCCGCCCAGCGTCAGCCACCACGGCGGCAAGAGCTGCTCCGGCTGAGGCACAGGGAACAAGTTACAAGGGGTGGACGGCGGGTCGCACGGCGGCTCCGGCCAGCCGAAGCGTCCGCCGGCG
>ENA-ORXU01000337-ORXU01000337.1-marine-metagenome-genome-assembly--contig:-NODE-337-length-56707-cov-5.388416_pt1 | contig 56707 bp, 52 predicted proteins | sample MGYA00237869_ERZ511484 | MGnify/ENA metagenome assembly ERZ511484 | reverse complement strand
TACTTACGCCAACGACACTCATGATATATCGCCTATCGTCTTGACTGAGCGTCAGTTACATCACTGAAAAACCTTTACCTAAAATCCTAATGCACGAAATGGGTTATACTACACCTCATGTGAGGTGGAGCACCCTACAGCCTGACATAGTGAGGTAATTATTTACCTACCCATACCATATCCACTAGCGTCTTCTGTCTGATCTAATAGGGCGGCACTGGATACAAGCGTCAGCATCTCTGCTATATAACCATGCTCATCAGTGGATTGATGATCACTGATCATGGTATGTATATCATCATAGCTGACAGATCTGAGATAGTCAGACTTAGCCATCTTAAGTGCCCATGCTGCTACTCCGGCCGCTAAGTAGGTAGTAGGGTCGGCTTTTCTGTCCATACGAGATGATACGACTTGATCGAGATAGCGACTCTTGTCAGCATCAGGTCGCTTATAGCGTAGCTTAACTGTACAGAGCTCGCCATTGTCAGGATATGTATCAGCACTTGGTTTCTCTTGCTGATACTTCAGAGGATCTACATGACCTGGCCATGCAATGTCGGCTCCCACTGGTATGATCTCGTACAATGCAGTGACCTGATGTCCGGCTCCTAATTCGCCAGCATCCTTAGTATCATCATTGAAATCTTCCTTGGCCAAGCGACGATTTTCATAGCCTATGAGACGATATTGCTTTACATAGGCAGGATTAAATTCGAGCTGGATCTTGACGTCTTTAGCTATCGTAAACAAAGTAGCATCGAGTTCATGACCAAATATCTTCTGCGCCTCCATGATGTTATCTATATAGGCATAGTTGCCATTTCCTTTATCGGCAAGTGTCTCCAGTCGATTGTCCTTGTAATTTCCCATACCAAATCCAAGTACTGTGAGGAATACTCCTTCATCTCTGCGGGCGGTAATGAGATCCTCTAGATCTCCGGTTTGGCTAACGCCGACATTAAAATCTCCATCTGTGGCCAAGATGACACGATTATTTCCTTCTGGTATAAAATGCTCGGCTGCAAGATCATAGGCAAGTTGTATGCCAGCACCTCCTGCTGTGGAACCACCGCTCTCGAGTGATCTGAGAGCAGCTCGTATGGCAGCCCTATCTGAAACCTCAGTGGGCTCAAGCACGACGCCAGCTGCACCAGCATAGACTACGATAGAAACTCTATCAGTCGGAGATAGCTGGTCTAGTAGAAGATGAAAGGACCTCTTGAGAAGTGGTAATTTGTTTACCTGGGCCATGGATCCTGAGACATCAAGTAGGAAGACGAGATTACTTCCTATACTCTTGTCAACCACAGGAGTCCCATGGAGACTTACTCGGAGTAGGCCTGCACCCTCTAGCCATGGATGCGGAGTGTAATCTGTATCGACGATAAATGGATGATCATCACCGGCCTTGGGCTGTGGTAAATCATACTTGAGATAATTGATAAATTCTTCTGTGCGTATCGCGGCAGGCGGTGGCAATTTATGACCTCTAAGGAACCGTCTGGCATTACTGTATGAGGCACGATCTACATCGATGCTAAAAGTGGATAATCCCTCCACCCTCGGATCTGTGAATTTATTTTCAGGTAATTGGCTGTATTCTTCGTGCTGTGTACGAGGAGCTGCAATAGGATGATGCACACGTGCGTCTCGCCTCTTTTTCCCGTGCACCGATTGAGATTGACGCATATCTTTCGTCACTGACATGTCATTTACATTTTGCTTACGCTCCCTAGGCGCTTCTGACTCTTCATCAAGGAAAGATTTATCTAGCTCTGGAGCTGGTGGAGGCGGTGGTGGTGGCTTAGGAGTCCCAGTTGTAGTCGGTGGCTCTGGAACCATATCTGGTGGTGGTGGTGGAGGTGAAGGGGCAGAACTAGGATACGCAGGACTTTCTGGTGGCGCTACAGGTACATCCTGATCAGGGCGATTCTCAGAGTGTCCAAGTGTGCTGCTAGTCGAATTGGAGACTTCACAGGCAGCGCACAGGGCGATGATGGCTAAGACAAGTAGGGACTGGGATAAATATTTCATCTGATGTATATGAGTTAGGTTCACTCTTCAGATGCGAGACAAGTAGGAAAGGGTGTGTTGGGATCGCAAGATTATTATTCTTTGCAGCCTTTGAGCAGTCTCTTGTATGCTCGAGCATGGGATCCTGGGACGATTGAATTTTGCCGAAAGGCATCCAGCATCTCCACTAGCTCTGAGAGACCACGATGTCCATCCTCAGCGATGGTCTGCTTGATGATACATGCCCTCTGATCAGTCCTCAAGCCAGCAATTTGCTCGTCTAATCGCTCATCCACTCGCTCGGCTACTGCGGCTAAGCTACTGAGATCAGATCCGGTACGTATGGTGTGTAGACTAGGCTTGCCAGCGTGAATCTGCACATCCACTTCATCCCCTGGAGCATAGGGTAAGATGGCAAGATATCCCTGCGGATGATCCGTACTCACTAGAGTTGACTCAATCACTGATTTTCCGCTGTGAATGGCATACCGCAGTACGTAGAGCTCACCCTCGCGCTCGTGGCTTATCACTGTAGCTATGGCCTGATGATTGCCTGTGGCCAGTGCTTGATTCATAGCCACTTCCTCATCAGAGGAGTAGAGAAATGTAATCAATAACCCTAGTGCTATCACCACTACACCGACTACAGCAAGTGTCTGCCATAAGTGCTTTCGCGTCCGCTTTTTTCTAGCCGCATTGAGAGGTGTATCAGCCTCGTAGTTAATTTTAAATGCGTACTCATACTTCTGCTCGCCAGTCTTGATGATATCTATGTGACAGATCTGGTGATCGATGTCCATATTGTAGGACTTGGACTCATGGACTTCAAAGTCGATTAGCGTCACTTTGTCATTGCAGTGGATGAGGACATGACCCGTACGAGCACCGTGCAGGAGACCGATCCTGTGACGATGACCAGCGTCATCTATATATACCCAGCCCATCTGATTCATCTGTGGTAAAAGTAGCAGTGTAACGATGTAACGCACATATCGAAATTACATGTCGCCACACCTCGTCCTCAAGCATACTATACAAATCCGATTGAGTGGTGGATACTGTGATGGAGCGCTGTAGAGTTACTCTATTGATCGTCGTAGAATATGCTTTCCTAGTAGCTATCTCGATTAATCTCACAACCTTGCCCGCAGAACGGGCGTTACGACCCTACACTATTTAACTATCGAATATGTATCCATTAGAACTCATCACTCCCATGGCCAAAGAGCTTACTGCTAATGGCTTTATAGAATTGAAAGCTACCGAGGAGGTAGATGATTTTTTTAACAAGCCCGGTACGAGTTTGCTCGTCGTCAATAGCGTCTGCGGATGTGCGGCGGCCAATGCACGTCCAGGCGCACTCATATCCTTACAGAACGAAAAGAAGCCACAGCGTATGGCTACGGTATTCGCTGGTGTGCATAGAGAGGCAGTCAATCGTGCTCGTGAACTCATGCTCCCCTATCCTCCATCTTCACCGTGTATAGCACTGTTTAAAGATGGGCAGGTGATCCATATGCTTGAGCGTCATCACATCGAGGGCCGCCCTGCTCAGGTCATTGCAGAGAATCTGCAGATGGCTTATGACGCTTACTGCGCTGGCTAGTCTAAGACCTCGTCTGAGAACTATTTATAGCCCTTAGTTGGTAGCGGAACGACATTAATTGCGTGTTCGAGTATGCCACTTAGGTGGCTGTATATCCCGCTGTCGTGTCTACTGTAAGTTAATCCTCTGTATCTCGGAGCTTTCGCTCAAATACGTCTGCATCAAACATAGACCTCCGCGGTGCTTCCGTAAGATCATATGTGCGCTCCTTCTCGTCAAGCTCCTTCTGAAAGCGCATCATAAAAGCCACGATAATACCTACTATACCACCAAATAGATGACTCTCCCAAGATACTCCAGGTTGATTAGGTAATATTCCCATGACCAGCCCGCTGTAGAGAAAAAGTATGATAAGTGCGAGGATAATGGACTTGGGATTTCGTCGAAAGACGCCTAACCAAAATACAAAGGAGACCATTCCATATACAACGCCACTGGCGCCAATATGGAAATTTTGTCTAGCGAACACCCATACCGCAACACCTGTGAGTACATAGATGAGGGCTATGCTCTTGAGAGCAATCTTCCGATAGAAGAACACAATGGTAAATGTGAGCATGAGCAGAGGCCCGGTATTACTCATCAGGTGCGCCCAGTCACCGTGAATCAGTGGAGAAAATATGATGCCCTTGAGGCCGTCTACTTCACGTGGGTAGATACCAAGTCGCCCAAGTGGCAGATTCAGAACTGCTTTAAATACATGGATGATCCATATAGCAAGACCTGTCATGACTGTGGAGCGAAGTGCTAGGTAAAAAGTTGATTTTTGAGGGGTGTCAGTCATGATAGTATCTCTACGATTTCTAGCAATGTTGGATTCAGCTCTTGGTGATGCTTAGTCGCCATGGAGAATGGTGTATAGATAATATCGCGGTGCACTTGACCTACCATGATATCACACTTTCCTTGGAGTAGCGCGCGCACTGCCTCCATGCCCATGCGACTCGCTCGTACTCTCTCCATACAGGTGGGGCGACCACCTCGCTGTATATGGCCGAGTACGCTCACGCGGATATCAAAGTGATTATTCCTCATCTTGACCTGCTCAGCTATCTCAAAAGCTCCACCCGCATCATCACCTTCAGCGACTATGACGATGTTGCTTGTCTTCTTATTGTGAAAGTGTCGATTGAGCTGAGCCATGACGGCATCGATATCTGTCTTGCTCTCTGGTATGAGTACCGCCTCAGCGCCAGTAGCGATTCCGGCACTCATAGCTATAAACCCCGCATCGCGGCCCATCACCTCTATGAAGAATAATCGCTCGTGACTATTAGCAGTATCTTTTATATTGTCAATAGCAGCCATAGCTGTATTGATCGCAGTGTCATAGCCTATCGTGAAGTCCGTACCCAGCAGATCATTGTCTATGGTACCTGGACATCCTACTATCGGTACACCGTGCTCTTCATAGAATACTCGTGCACCTGAAAATGTCCCATCGCCACCTATCGCTACGAGTCCCTCTATACCAGCTTTCTGTAAATGATCATACGCTTTCTTCCGCCCATCTACAGTCCTGAATCGCTCTGATCTAGCACTGCGAAGTATGGTACCTCCAAGATGCAGAATATTACTCACCGAGTGAGAGTCCATATCTGTGAACTCTCCGTTCATCATGCCTTCGTAGCCTCGATAGATGCCTACCACTTGTATGCCCATATGTAGACCAGTTCGCACCACTGCACGTATACAAGCATTCATGCCTGGTGAATCACCGCCTGATGTGAAGACTCCGATTTTTTTCATTTCCCTTGCTTTGAATAGTGAAGATAGATCATAGCTATCAAGATCCCACAAGTCAATAGACGGACTAGCTCCATCTTACGACATATCTCATGGTCTACAGATCAGTCCGGCGACACTATCTCTATCGGCACCAGTCACAGAAGCGAGCACATTGATCTGGTCATGGGATCGCAATAGTCCCAACAAAGCAAAGATCAAGGCCTCCTTAAACTCAATGAGCTGCTCATCTGGGACCACGATATTCCCATACGGCAACTGTTCCCGGATACACTCTACGAGATAATCATTGTGAGCACCACCGCCTGTGAGTAGCAGCGCACTCTCTCTTGGTAGCTCCAGCTGCATGGCAATACTCCAAGCGATATGATGACAAGCAGTCGCGAGCAGGTCTGCCCTAGAGTACTCTCCTAGATAAGTTTGAACTATAGGCCACAACATCTTATCATACCACACACGATCGAGTGACCTGGGCGATGGTAAACTGTAATAAGGATCATCTCGCAGATGATCCAGAAGTGAGGGGATGACTTGTCCTTCTCTAGCCAGTTTTCCGCCCCAGTCTACTCCACCCGGCAGCGATTCACTGAGTTGATTGAGCAAGAGATTGCATACTCCGAGATCAAAGGCTGTGCGGGAGTTTCCGATATCGTAGCTGACATTACAAAATCCTCCAAGATTCACACAAGCGCAATACTCTGGGAAGAGTAAGCTGTCACCGATAGGTACTAGCGGCGCACCTTGGCCACCCCGAGCCACATCCAGTGATCTAAAATCGCCGGCCACAGCTCTCTGCGTAGCCGAAGCTATCTCCTCCAGACCCCCTATCTGCAAGGTATATCTCTGTGCGGGCTCATGAAATACTGTATGTCCATGGCTGGCGATCAATAGAGGATCTAAACCGTGGTCTGTAAGAAAAGTGCTGGCATGATGACCAAGATAGTTGCCGTACTCTCGATGAAGTTTTTCTAAGTCCCGTGCCGAGAGATCCGCTGCGGACTGAAGTCTGGATTTCCAGAGATCATCGTAGGGTACGCCCTGCGTCTGAATAAATCTGTACGACCATGTCGTCTCATACTTATTCTTGGACTGTGTAGAAACACTCTCTTGACTCCAAGTGAACTCGACGCATGCCAGATCGAGCCCATCTAGTGATGTGCCTGACATCAATCCAAGTATCACAGCTGATCCAGAAGAAGTCTTCATGAACTTAAAGGTATCACTGCCATACACAATGTCCCACATCGCACAGAGCCTATCGTCAAGCGAATCAGGAGTCTAGGCTATCAATATGCGCCCGCACTGTATCATCGCAAATCATATACCTTCATACTATGGAGAGATCACCAGATCGCATCACGGAGCAAGTAGGAAGATACACTCGCCTAGACACTATGCCCACGAGTGCACTATTGCAAGCTATCAACGCCGAAGATCAGTTAGTGGCGATTGCAGTACGTGAGGCTCTTCCTCAGATTGCAGATTTAGTAGAGGCAATCTATGGTAGATTCTCTTCTGGAGGTCGACTATTCTATATGGGAGCGGGTACAAGTGGTCGTATGGGTGTACTAGATGCCTCTGAGATTCCACCCACATTTGGCTATCCACATGATCGGGTGATAGGTCTCATAGCCGGCGGCGATACGGCTATCAGGAAAGCTGTAGAGCATGCTGAAGATGATAGAGAACAGGGATGGAAAGACTTACAGTCTCACGATATTAGCTCTATGGATACTGTCATAGGTATCGCCTCGTCTGGAACTACTCCATATGTACTTGGCGCCTTATCAGCAGCACGAGATCATAGGGTATTGACAGCTGGTGTCACCAATAATCCTGGCTCACCGCTCGCTGTTGCTGTGGATCATCCCATAGTCGTCGTGGTAGGACCTGAGATCGTGACAGGCAGCACACGTATGAAAGGCGGGACCTCTCAGAAGCTCGTACTTAATATGATCTCCACTGCGCTGATGATCAAGATGGGCAGAGTACAAGGAAGCCAGATGGTACATATGCAGCTCACTAATGATAAGCTCATAGCAAGGGCTGTAGAAATGGTCATGCAACATAGCTCGGCATCAGCTGACGAAGCTCAAGCGCTACTTGCCAAGTATGGCTCTGTACATGAAGCAATTGCTCGCTTTGATCCTAAGAAGTGACGGGTTCAAGCTGGGCTAGATATTGCAAGTCATACTTGGTATCGATATCACGATGCCCCTGAGCACAATAGAGGAACTTAGTATCCGATAATCTGCTATGAATGATGCTTTTTGCGCCATTAGTATTACCTATACGCGTGAGCTCGTCGAAGCAGCTCCGAGGAAAGTAGCTAGGAACACCAAAATCTTGTAAATACTTAGAAGCTATGATCGAGTGAGGATTGCTTTGGACCATCTCATAAAATCGCTGATAGTAGTGACCAGGAACAAGCGGCTGATCACAGACACTTATGATGACGCCATTACTCTGAGAGAGATCCATGAAATTAATCGCCGATTTAATGCTAGCACCTGGACCTAGTAGATAATTACTATTGTAATGCGGAGTCCAGTCTTGGCCCTTGGCTAATTCCGAGATTTGATCATTGAGATGGCCGGTCACGCAGATACGCTGATCTAGCTTGACGCCCCTCCACATCCTCATGGCATGTTCCACCATGGTGAATCCTCTCACACTTAATAATTGCTTAGGCTGACCTAGTCTAGAAGAGGTGCCAGCAGCTAATAGAATTATGGATATTCTCATGATATCGGGGGCAAATTACTTTGGCCTTATGACAATCTAAGATCATAAAAGTCACTCTCGCGTCCTACCCAAGGGTGAATTATTCTCATTTTTCACTGAATACTGTAGGCAAGTCACGGATGGACTCTATGATCTGGACCTCTCTACCAGCAAAGAACTTCTGACGAGCAGCAATTACCAAATCCTCTCTACAAACTATGACGAAAGACTTATCCAACTCCTTAGATAAGATGGATCTGATGAGCTGATGATGGCCACTACCTCGGAGTTCTAGTTTGCCTAGCTCATCTAAGATGATCACTCTGATATGACTATCAGTCAACTGAGCTAGCACGTGCTGAGAGGCAGTATCAAATGCCGATTGAGCAAATCTGTACCGCCCTACTGTGACTACCTGGACATCTGCCTGAGTTTGTAGTTTGTATACAGTGAGCTCAGGCAAAGTCATAAGCACACGGCTACTCTCATGATCAGGCGTAAGAAAGCCGCCTACATCTCCGCGCTTCCTACTCCAATCTAACAGAGAGCTTGTCTTACCAGAGCGAATAGGTCCTGTAAATAGATAGATCACCTGATGGGTACCTCAAAGTGTAGACAGTACATCAAGCTTCTGAAGATAAATACAGGAACCCTTCTCAGCAGAGATACCCGACTTGCTTCAGCCCAAGCGTGTCTGACGATATCTTTCATATAAGGTAATAGACCAAAGACCTGATCAATCTCCTCAGACAATTCTGACTTGCGACTCATCAGGTAAGATCGTAGCAACTTGATGATAAATGGCGAGACCACCGCGAACCATAGAATCAGAGCAATCAATGTACGTCCGAGAACGTAGAGAGCACGCTGACCTGAGCTCATCTCAGAATCAAGAAAATAGGGAGTGATAATGATCAATACCAGAAAGATTGCTAACCAAATCCACATACGCATGGACTTTCGCTTCTTTGTATCAGAACTTCCGGAATGCTCCTGATTTACCTTATCGAGCATGATTCTGTAGGGGGCCGTGCTGGTAGTTGATCTCATCCTGACGACGAGCAAATAGATAAAAAGACCCCATAGCACTCCACCTAGTGCATAGATCAGCACATAAGCCCCTATCATAGTCCTACCCGACTGGAAAGGAAGTAACCAAGAGTACGTCTGAGTAACCCATGCACCTACGGAGTCCAGTGCTTCCCAGAGTGACTTACCAAAAAGAAGGGTGAGAGACAGAATTCTTTGAGTGGCCGTTTCTACCATACCGATGACAGTGAGCAAGAGGATGCTCAGAGCATTTATCCCAAGAGAGCGATAAAGCGCAATAGCGAACATAGCCTGAAACGTCACGGCAATATATGCGCTTGGCAGCGAGTGTGGACTTACAATAATCTTTACGATAAGTACCAGTATCAGCGATCTTCCAATGGTCGCAGCAGGCTTGTCTGAGTAATAAGCTATCAGGGTGATGATCGTCATGGCCAGTCCTGCTAGTACAAGTCCCATAAATGGCATCTGCACGGCGTGCAGCAAACCGCCGAGGCCAGATTCTGTCAAGGCCCATAGAGCAGTGAGGCGCTGTACGGCTGGGCTAAGTCTGAGCTCAGAGCTTGTCATACCCCAAAGGTGCGTCCTAGAAAGTATTATTACTATCTTGCACGTATATAATCTGATAGAAATGCCAAGCTATAACTTAAAGGTCAATCAAGAGACACATTCAGTCACAGCCGATGCCGACACACCGCTCCTCTGGATTCTGAGAGATCATCTGCGACTCGTAGGCACTAAGTATGGATGCGGGATCGCCCAGTGTGGCGCTTGTACCGTACATGTGGATGGAGCACCCATGAGATCCTGTACTATGCAAATAAGCCAAGTCAAGGATGCTGAGATCATCACCATAGAGGGCTTGTCAGCCAAAGGCGACCATGCACTCCAGCAAGCCTGGAAAGATCATGATGTTCCCCAGTGCGGTTACTGTCAATCGGGTCAGATCATGACTGCCGCTGCTCTAGTCCGCGACTATCCCGATGCAAGTGACGACGAGATCTCGCAGACTATGAATGCACATATATGTAGATGTGGAAGCTATCCGAAGATTCACCAAGCTATCAAAAGCGTACTCTCATGAAGCAAGTTGAGACATCAAGACGTGACTTCATTAAGGTCAGCGCTGTAGCAGGTGGAGGTTTACTCCTAGGAGTGACTTGGCTTACCAGCTGCAAACAAGATCAGCAAGCAGAAGGACCACTGCCTATGCCTGCCAGCTGGAAAGAGATATCTGCCTACGTGAAGATAGGAGATACAGGGCGCGTGACGATCTACTCACCCAATCCTGAGATAGGTCAAAATGTGAAGACCTCCATGCCCATGATTCTGGCTGAGGAGCTCGATGTGAACTGGAAAGACGTCATCGTGGAGCAAGCAGGACTAGACACCCAGAATTACACTCGTCAGGTAGCAGGCGGATCGCAATCTATACGTCAAGGATGGCTGCCACTGCGCAAAGCAGGTGCCGCCGTGCGAGCTATGCTGGTAATGGCCGCAGCCGAGACATGGGAAAGTGAGACTGCAGATCTGCGGACAGAGGATGGTCAAGTCATTCATCCTGATGGTCGAGTACTTGGCTATGGTGAGTTGGCATCTCAAGCAGCCAATTATGATCCACCAGAAGATCCGCCATTGAAAGAACTATCTGACTTCAAGATCATCGGTACAGGAAGAGAAAATGTAGATCTACATGCGATAGTAACTGGCGCTTCACTCTATGGGATCGATACCTATAGAGAAGGTATGCTCTACGCCGTCATCAAGCGTCCACCTGCTCATGGAAAGACTCTAGATCGCTTTGACGACAGTGCCGCCCGCGCTGTAAATGGTGTAGTAGACGTAGTACGGATGGGCGACAAAATCGCCGTACTTGCTACCACTACATGGCCAGCTATCAAGGCGAGTAAAATGCTCTCCGCAACTTACAGCCAAGACGGATCACTAGAAAGTTCTGCAGATCATAGCACAAGGCTCAGAGATGTCATTACACAACCGACTGATAGCCCTAAACGCAACGACGGAAATATCAACGACGCCATGGCAGCGGCGGATGACATACTAGATCGAAGCTACGAGGCTCCCTTCCTACCGCACAATCCTCTCGAACCCATGAATTTCTATGCCGACGTCACGGATGACAAGGTAGAGCTACATGGACCCATACAGACACCTGAGTGGCAACTCAATCGCATAGCTGAAGCACTCTCACGTCCCAAAGAAGATATCACCATAGGTATGACGCGCATGGGAGGCGGATTTGGTAGAAGGCTGTATGGCAACTTCGTGATGGAGGCCGCTCTACTGTCTGATCAAGTGAGGAAACCCATCCAGCTGATATGGACAAGAGAAGACGACATGACCGAAGGCCCCTTCAGGCCAGCATCCGCCTACAGGATTCAAGCAGCTATCAAGGATAATAAACTCAGCGGTTATCACATCACGGGAGCAGGATACGGAATGAGAAATGCTTGTAGAGAACGTTTTTGGCCGACAGGCTGTATAGAAAACTACCGAGTAGATTCACACAACCTCGATAGTAATATCCCCACGGGCGCATGGCGCGCACCAGTGACCAATTTTCTGGCATTTGCAGAGCAAGCATTTTTTGATGAGTTAGCAGAAGTGATCCGTATCGATGCCGTACAACTGCGACTTGACCTGCTAGATCAATTTGACGACGCAGCAAGAGATGATGTGGACTATGACCCGGACCAGATGAAGGCTGTGATAGAAGTGGCACGAGATCGCAGCGGCTGGAACGATCGAGGAGATCGACACTTGGGCTTCTCGAGCTATTTCTCACACAATAGCTACGTTGCTGAAGTAGCAGAAGCTGTCGTACTAGATGGAAAAGCAAGTATAACTAAGGTCTGGTGTGTCGTAGACTGCGGGATTGTGATTAACCCTAAGGGAGCCATAAATCAAGTAGAAGGTGGGATCATAGATGGAATAGGGCATGCAATGTACGGAGATCTCGCATTCACAGACGGAGCGGCAAGTGTCAATAATTTTGACGCCTATCGACTTATCCGAATGTCAGAAGTTCCTGAGATTGACGTGCACTTCATACCTAGTGATAAAGATCCTACTGGTTTAGGTGAACCTACTCTGCCTCCTGCTGGAGCTGCAGTGGCCAATGCTCTCTACTCCGCTACTGGATCACGGATCTATGAGCAGCCATTTGTAAAGAAACTAGTAGGATGATCATCTAGCGCATCTATCACTCATGCACTCCTAGGCACTTTATACGACAGTCTGTAAGAGAACAGTGAGCTCTCTAGCACGTTACTTAGAGTATATAAACGATATACCTATGAAACACGTACTCCTACTACTCCTTTGCTGTATACTTACTATATCTTGCTCGCAGACGCAAGGACAATTACCGTCTGACGAGAAAAAGGAAATGACAGATCGTAAAAGCTGGGATGAATCACAGTACGCGAGAGCTTACTTCGCCTCAGGATGCTTCTGGTGCGTAGAAGCGGTATATGAAAGTGTAAAAGGCGTAGAAGAAGTATATAATGGTTACAGCGGCGGCCACACTAAAAATCCCACATACGAGTCGAGTAATACAGGACGCACAGGTCATGCTGAGGCTGTCGAAGTCATATATGATCCTAAAATCGTCGATTTTACTACACTGGTTGAGGTTTACTTCGGCTCTCAAAATATTACACAGGAGAATGGACAAGGCCCCGATCGAGGCTCGCAATATCGATCAATATTATTCTATCAATCAGCTGAAGAAAAAAATATAATCTCAGAAAAAATTGCTGAATTAAATTCAGAATTAGCCCCTGATAAGGTGGCCGCAGAAGTAATGGAATATGAAGTCTTCTGGATGGGAGAGGATTATCATCAAGACTACGAGAGGCTGCATCCCAATCAGCCCTATATCAAATCTGTCTCCCTACCAAGATTAAAAAAATTCCAAAGCAAATACCCTGACCTACTCAAAGAGAATCACTAGGCTTACTACTAGGCTTACATTGCTATCGACATTTACACCGATATCTTTGTCGTCGCAGCTATAGCCTGGGCGGCTAAATGCGCGGTAGTCCAAGCGGCCTGAAAATTATAGCCGCCAGTTATCGCATCTACATCTAAGAGCTCACCCGTAAAATAAAGTCCAGGTACAGAGCGACTTTCCATAGTCTTGGGGTCAATACTCTCTAAGCTGACACCGCCCGAAGTCACAAATTCCTCCTTGTATGTCGTCTTACCTGAGACCGTATAGGAATCGGCGCATAGGGTCTGAACAAGCCTGGAAATAGATTTTTTACCTAGTGCACGTGCAAGAGGTGCATCCATTATTTGAGCTCGTTCAAGTAAGTAATTCCACAGGCGAGAGGAAATGTTAGGCAGAGGAGAATTGTGGAGAGATTTATTTCCTTGATTCGACAAATGCTCTGTAAGCAGGTTTCTAATTTTATCTTCATTTACTTCATTAAGCCAGCTCACATATATGCTGAACTGATAGCCGCAGTCATGAAGATCTCTGGCTGCAAAGGAAGATAATTTTAATATTGCTGGACCTGACATTCCCCAATGAGTAATGAGTAATGGACCAGACGCCAACTCTTTCATACCTTGCACACGCACGGTAGCAGAATCCACGGACACACCACTCAAAGCATGAAGCAGCTTATCATCAATGTCAAAGCTGAAAAGTGCCGGCACTGGATCTATAATTTTATGACCCAGGCCCTCGATCCAATCATAGGACGATCGCTTGGGTAATCCACCGAGTGCCAAGACCACTTTATCAAAGCGTACCGAAGCGCTCTCTATTGCACAGTTGAGATTAAGTCCATTATCCGTGCATGACAACCCTCGGATAGGCTCTCGCAGGTGTAATTTAATTCTGTGTCTCTCACGTAGCGATTCAAAGAGATCAATGATCGTCTGTGAATCATCAGACTGAGGAAAAACCCTACCATCATCTTGCGCGTAGATGGCTGTATCATGTCGCTGTAGCCAAGTCTTCATTTCTTTGGTACCGAAAGTGTGAAGCATCTTCTTGAGTCGGCGGCCATGTCGCGGATAGGCATGACTGAGCGTAGCAGGGCTCTCTGCAGCATTGGTGACATTGCATCTGCCTCCACCACTGATCTTGACCTTGGAAAGTATCTTGGCAGATCGCTCAAATATGTGAATCTCCGCGGCTGGACATAACTCAGCTAGTTGAAGAGCACAAAAGTATCCAGACGCACCTGCTCCTATGATAGCAACTCTCACGGCTGATTCTTGATCTGAGCTCTCAGATCTAGCATCTCCTGATGTGTGAGATGTCTCCAGCGAGATTCGGGTAAATTACCAAGATGAATATTCATGATACGGATACGCTGCAGTCGTACTACACTATATCCAAGTACTTTGCACATCCTTCTGATCTGACGATTGAGACCTTGTGTGAGGATGATACGGAAAGATCCCTTACTCTTTTTCTCTACGGTACATGGCTTAGTCACTCGGTCCAGAATCTTGACACCGGAGGACATCCCTTGTATGAACTCTTGGGTGATCGGTCGATTGACACTCACGAGGTATTCTTTCTCATGACCATATCTCTCTCTGAGAATATCATTGACGATATCGCCATCATTGGTCATAAGGATGAGACCTGTGCTGTCCTTATCCAGTCGTCCTATAGGAAAGATTCTCTCAGGGAAACCTATATAGTCTACGATGTTGCTGGCATCTCTCTTGTCAGTAGTACAAGTGACACCACGTGGTTTGTGAAAAGCTAGGTAGATAGATTTCTTTTTGCTCTTGACCGCCTCTCCGTCAAATGCTACATGATCACCTGCGTACACGCGATTGCCTTTGCGCGCGGCAGCGCCATTGATGGTCACTCTTCCAGCTTCGATCAGCTTATCTGCCTGCCTCCGAGAGCATACGCCAGCATTACTGAGCCACTTATTGAGGCTTATGGAATTATCGTGAGTCACGCTGGTAAAAGTATGCGCAGACGATCTAATGTAGCGTACCAGTCAAAACATCTTTTGTTTAACAAATTGGCTCCAACATATGAACAAGATGAGTATTGAGCTGTCTACCAACTATTAACTCACATCTCTAAAACTTCATTAATATGATGCTTAAATCACTTAAGTTTTATTTTCTAGCCTTACTAGTTGCACCCGCACTATTCATCTCTTGTGATGACGACGAGCCTGACGCTGACGATCTTAATATTGTTGAAACTGCCCAGGCGACTAATGACCTGAGCACTCTCGTGAGTGCTTTACAGGAAGCCAATCTCGTATCTACCCTAGAAGCAGAAGGTCCTTTTACCGTTTTTGCTCCTAATAATGATGCTTTTCAAGCGCTTCTCGATGGCGTGGCTACTTGGAATGACTTGACTGATATAGATGATGGCTTGCTTGACAATGTCCTTAAATTTCACGTTCTTGCAGCTGAAGTCGAATCTGGTGATCTTGAAAATAGCTACGTAACGACACTAGCTACTGGTCCTAATGGCGAGCAGATAGTACTTCAAATTGATGTCAATGGGGGAGTCACGTTAAATGGTAGCGCCTCACCTTTGACCACGGACATCGAAACGGATAATGGTATCGTACATATCATCGACGAGGTGATGTTACCGCCAACAGTGGTTGATATCGCCACTAGTAATAGTAATTTTTCTACTCTTGTAGCGGCGCTCACCCGTGATGATCTGCAGACTGATTTTATCTCCATCTTGAATAACTCTACTCCCAATACTGTGTTCGCGCCTACCAATGCAGCTTTTCAAGCTCTTCTTGACTCTAATGGCGAGTGGAACAGTCTAGGAGATATTCCACGAGAGACACTAGAAGCTGTACTTTCTTACCATGTACTCAATGGAGCGAACGTACAGAGCGATGAGCTTACTGATGGGCAATCGATTGTGACTGTAGGCGGTACGCTTACAGTTGATCTCAGCTCTGGGGCTAAACTCACTACCAGTTCGGGTCAAAGCGTAAGCATCGTCATTCCAAATGTTCAAGGAGTCAATGGCGTCGTGCACGCAATAGATGAAGTCCTACTTCCATAATTAGAAGTACATCTCCTACAGAGGCACACTCATACATAGCGAGTGGATAGAGCCCTGGCCGTCTTTCTAGACGGTCAGGGTTTTTTGTTGGCGCCATACCGAGGGAATATTGCTAGCAAGAGTGCAGTGTGTGGAACATCAGTCACGCTGATCGTTCGGTCTTATCTACCGCGTCTTCCTTTGCTCTCGCGACGCTTAGCAAAGAACTCTTGTTTTCGGCGTTGTTTTTCCTTATTCCATTCCTTCTTCTCTGCGGCTGTCATCGGTTTCTCAGTCTGGGGAAAGGGATGATCATTTATTACCTCGACTCTTTGCTTAATGAGTTTTTCTACATCACGCATGTAAGCATTCTCCTCTGGTTCACAGATTGATATGGCAACGCCAGTCTCTCCTGCTCTTCCAGATCTACCGATCCGGTGGACATAAGTCTCAGGCACATTAGGAATATCATAATTGATGACATACTCGAGTTTCTGTATGTCGATTCCACGAGCGGCGATATCAGTTGCCACCAGTACACGGACTTGACCGTCTTTAAACTGACTCAAGGCTTTTTGCCGTTGGTTTTGCGCTTTGTCACCATGTATAGCTTGAGCAGATATATTTTTCTTCTTGAGATTACGTACGATGCGGTCAGCACCATGTTTTGTCCTCGAGAAAAGTAGAACTTGGTCCATGTCTCGATCCTTCAGGATATGAAGCAAGAGGGCATTTTTATCTGAGCGATTAGTAAAGTAGACACGCTGATCTACAGTCTCAGCGGTAGATGATACTGGAGTCACTTCTACCTTGATAGGATCTTTGAGTATGGTCTGAGATAACTGCTTGATATTATCAGGCATCGTCGCTGAAAAGAAGAGTGATTGTCGCTCACGAGGTACGAGCTTGAGAATCTTACGGATGTCGTTAATAAAACCCATATCCAGCATACGATCCGCCTCATCGAGCACAAGCATTTTGATGGTCGAGAGGTCTATGTATCCTTGATCTATAAGATCAAGCAGACGACCAGGCGTAGCAGTTAATATGTGCACACCACGGCGGAGCTGCTCCACTTGACGACCTTGCTTCACACCACCAAATATGACGGCGTGACGCAGCTTAGTGTATTTGCTGTATTCGCGGATGTTTTCATCTATCTGTATCGCTAGTTCACGTGTAGGTGTGACGATAAGAGATTGGATGCCCACTTGATTGAGTCGGTCACCATCCACCTCATGGATGCGCTGGATGATAGGAATAGCAAAGGCCGCAGTTTTACCTGTACCAGTCTGAGCGCATCCGAGGACATCGCGTTGATCTAGTACTAGTGGAATTGCCTTGGCTTGGATTTCTGTGGGCTCGTGATAGTTCTTATCCTTAAGGGCGCGCAGAATAGGGTCAATGAGTTGTAAGTCGTGAAAAGTCATGAAAGTGTAATAGGTAAAAAGAAGAGCAGACGCAGGTTGTCGTCCGCTGGATTAGAACTGCAAAGGTAGTTGATCTACCTTGATGGCCTATGAGAGGCACTTCTGGCAGCTATAACCTAGTAACGCCATACTTCCCCAGAAAGTCGCATCAATGAGAAATTAATTTAACAAATTCTCAGCAAGGCACCCATATTTCCGATTTCAGGACGCTTACATATTGCGCCGATATTGTCCCCCCACTTCGTAGAGTGCCTGTGTAATCTGACCCAGACTACAGGTCTTTACCGTTCTCATGAGTTCGTCAAAAAGATTTTCGCTCTTGAGTGCTCGTGCTCGGAGACTATCCAGATCTGCTTGTGCGCCACTTGTATTCGCTTCATGTAAGCGGCCGAGTTCTTCAATCTGTGCGAGCTTTTCCTCTTCCGTAGATCTTATCACCTCGTCGGGCAATACAGTTGGAGATCCGTCCTTACTCAAGAAAGTATTTACACCTATAATAGGAAATTCACCAGTATGCTTGAGCGTCTCATAATGCAGACTTTCTTCTTGTATCTTCCCTCGCTGATACATCGTCTCCATGGCACCTAGTACACCACCCCGCTCGGTGATTCTATCAAATTCTGTAAGTACGGCTTGCTCTACTAAATCGGTTAATTCTTCAATGATAAATGCACCTTGTATAGGGTTTTCATTTTTAGCCAAGCCGAGCTCATGATTAATAATCATCTGTATGGCCACCGCTCTACGCACACTCTCTTCTGTCGGCGTGGTGATAGCCTCATCATAAGCATTAGTATGCAGCGAATTACAGTTATCATAGATGGCATAGAGAGCCTGCAATGTGGTACGAATATCATTAAATGATATTTCCTGCGCATGTAGCGATCTACCACTGGTCTGAATATGGTACTTTAACTTTTGTGATCGCTCTCCGGCATCATATTTATAGCGGAGGGCTTTCGCCCAAATGCGTCTAGCAACTCTGCCAATTACTGCATATTCTGGGTCTACACCATTGCTAAAAAAGAAACTAAGATTAGGAGCAAAATCATCAATGGACATGCCACGACTGAGGTAATACTCCACGAAGGTAAATCCATTAGCTAAGGTAAATGCCAACTGGGATATAGGATTGGCTCCAGCCTCTGCAATATGATATCCTGATATAGAGACACTGTAAAAGTTGCGCACACCATGGTCAATAAAGTACTGCTGCATATCACCCATAAGACTGAGTGAAAACTCTGTAGAAAATATGCAGGTATTCTGTGCTTGATCCTCCTTAAGAATATCAGCCTGCACAGTACCGCGCACAGCGCGCAAGGCCCTATCGCGCATGGCAGCATACGCTTCTGGCTCCAATACTTCATCACCTGTAATACCAAGTAGCATGGTGCCGAGACCATTATTTCCTTCTGGTAATTCACCTCTATATACTGGCCTGTTGATTCCCCTACTGTCGTATTTGCGCGACAGCGCCTCATCCACCTTAGCTTCTAGACCATGCTCCTTTATATATAACTCACACTGCTGGTCTATAGCAGCATTGAGAAAAAATGCCGTAATCGTAGCAGCGGGACCATTGATAGTCATCGAGACACTCGTGGTCGGCTCACAAAGATTAAATCCAGAATAAAGTCGCTTGGCATCATCTAGGCTAGATATACTGACACCACTGTTTCCTATTTTCCCGTAGATATCTGGCCGGTGATCAGGATCCTCTCCATAGAGCGTCACGCTATCAAATGCTGTGCTCAATCGAGCCGCTGGCATATCTCCTGCGAGGTAATGGAATCGCTTATTGGTACGTTCGGGATTTCCCTCACCTGCAAACATCCGAGTAGGATCTTCTCCTTTCCTCTTAAAAGGAAATACACCGCCTGTAAACGGAAATTGCCCTGGCACATTTTCCTGACGACGCCACCTCAAGATCTCGCCGTAGTCTTGATATCTAGGCAGGGATATGCGCGGAATTCTCTGATGGGAAAGTGACGTGGTATAAGTAGGTACGCGGATCTCGCGATTACGCACATGATAGACATATTCATCCTGAGCATACTGGTCCTTGAGTTCAGGCCAATTACTTATTAATTCATAGCAGTCTCTATCCAACTCTTGTTTGAGTATCTCTGTACGGTTTTCCAATTGGGTAATGATCGCATCATTATCACTATCAGATTCTTTAAAATGGGCTAGCGTAATTTCGGTCGCGTAGAGCTCGGTTGCAATTTTGGATTGCTTAGTGGTGCGCTCATCGTAGCTACGATTATTTTCAGCGATTTCAGATAGATAGCGGACTCTTGCTGGGGGAATGATGTATATTTTCTCTGAAGACCCACTCGCTATTTCCAGACTCGTATCGTGAGACCAGCTCGTGCGCTCTTGAAGCGTGCTGATGATCTTTGCATAAAGCTGATGAGTTCCAGGATCGCTAAACTGTGATGCAATGGTTCCTATTACTGGTATATCTTCTTGTGCTAGATCCCAAGCATTGTGATTTCGTACATATTGTTTCTTGACATCTCGCAGAGCATCGAGTGCTCCACGCTTATCAAATTTGTTGATTGCAATCAGATCTGCGAAGTCTAGCATATCGATCTTCTCCAGTTGACTAGCAGCTCCATACTCAGGAGTCATGACATACATGCTCACGTCCGAGTGATCTACGATTTCTGTGTCAGACTGACCTATGCCACTTGTCTCGAGTATGATTAGATCAAAGCCAAAACTCTTGAGGATCTCCAGGGCACCACGCACGTGCTTGGATAAGGCTAGATTTGCTTGGCGCGTGGCAAGGCTTCGCATGTACACTCGATCACTTTGAAGAGCATTCATACGTATGCGGTCACCCAGAAGTGCTCCACCAGTCTTACGCTTTGTCGGATCTATGGACAGTACCGCTATGTGTTTGTCACTGTAATCTAGGAGAAATCTACGTATGAGTTCGTCCACGAGACTAGACTTGCCTGCGCCACCTGTACCTGTGATACCGAGTACCGGCACATCTGTAGTCTTTGCTAGGGCTTTGAGATCTGCTAGGGCCTTCTCTGCTTGCTCTGGTTTATTTTCTACATGACTGATGAGGCGAGCGATCTCATGGTGGCGATCAGGGCTGAGCGCTTTCATCTCTCCATTGAGCTTATGGCCAATAGGGTAATCACAGTGCTGAAGCACATCATTAATCATGCCCTGAAGTCCCATTTCGCGACCGTCATCTGGGCTGTAGATTTTAGTGACGCCATGAGCCTCTAGCTCAGCAATCTCTGTGGGAAGTATCGTGCCACCTCCGCCAGCAAATATCTTGATGTGACCACAACCGCGCTCTTGTAAGAGGTCATACATGTACTTGAGATATTCCACATGCCCTCCCTGATACGAGGTGATCGCTATGCCCTGTACATCTTCTTGTATAGCGGTATCCACTATTTCCTGTACGGATCGATTGTGGCCAAGATGTATGATCTCTGCACCTGTGCGCTGCATGATTCGACGCATGATGTTGATAGCTGCGTCATGCCCGTCAAATAGAGACGCGGCTGTAACGATCCTGATCTTGTGTTCTGCTACGTAGGGCTCTGCTGCTGCTGGATGCATAGTGCTATAAATTGTAAAGAAGTGGTGGCCGTAAAGTTATGCTCTGATGACTCTGAAGTGCAGGTCTATCCAAATAGGTTTATAAACCCCGACGGCTAACACGTGATCTATAGCTACAGCAAGTGCTAGAAACTTTACCGGACAGCTACATATCTAAGGTCGATCCATGACTAAGCAGAAGGAGGACTTACTAGCACCTCGCCCTACAGCGTAGCATCTTTGCTCCACTGATATGCCTGTACTGGACCATCATTGTTAGCTACTAGGATAGTCATTCCCTCAGGAGTACTGATAGCGGCGAGATCTCTCACGTCATTGATCATAGCTAGTCCTGCTCGATCACTTGGCATCGCGGTAAATGATCCTGAGCCGTCTCCTAAGAGTACATAGCCAGTCCCAGCATCACTTCTGGTAGTTTCTACTTCACGATTGTAGTAATTACCTGCTACGAGTAGATCTGTGTGACCATCATGATTCCAATCATTGGCGACTATGCCATGTACGGGTGCGATCTGTGCAGCGCTAGGTAGCTCATGTAACTGCCAACCGCTAGGGTCCATATCTATCCATACACTAGCAAACTGTGTCGCCTCATGCACAGTAGCACCGTCCATGCGCTCAGCAAGCACTTCTTCAATAGTGGCTTTGGAAAAGGTGTTATAATTGGGGAATTTCTCTTTTATGAAAGGCATTTGCTGGGAAGAACACTGTCTACCGCGGACAGGGTAGCAGATACCGTCACTGTCATAGTATCCGAGGTATACATCATGTGTTCCATTATCGTCAAAGTCCTTTACAAATATCTTGAAGGGTTCTTCCTCGGTGGCTCGGTACTTGATATTCTTACCGAGATTACCAGCTACAAGATCCATCTCTCCGTCACCATTCAGATCAGCAAGTGAGAGCTCATTCCACCAGCCCACAGTCTTGCTCATACCCATGTCCGCGGTAGCATCTGAGAGTTTTCCGTCTGTGTTTTTAAGCACTGTAATAGGCATCCACTCCCCAGCTGTGATCAGATCCTCATCACCGTCCGCATCTATATCATACCACAGTGCCGAGCTTACCATGCCAAAGCCCTTGAGATCACCATAAATTTCTGTTGCAGAATCTGCAAATTTTCCCTTTTCATTTCGAAGTAGATAACTCTGAGCAAATACACCATACTTGCCTGGCACCTGCCTGCCGCCTACGAATATGTCAAGATCTCCATCTCCGTCAATATCACTTGCGGCCACAGCTCCGGTACTGATGCGCATCGCTGGTAGCGCCGAGCGATCGTGACGCCATGAGTTTCCTTCATTGATATAAAGTCTATCCGCTTGTCGGCTATCTCCCTCGTCATATTCATTGCCGCCACTCGCCACATAGAGATCCTGATCACCATCTCCATCTACATCTAGGAAGAGCGCGGTGATATCTTCCTGATCAGCGTGCTGGTCCCATGGGCCAGGTACATCCTGAAAGCTGCCTGAAGATGTCTGCTGGAATAGCTTACCTGCCTGTCCGATTGCCCCTGAGATGTAGAGGTCATCTCTCCCATCCCCGTCTACATCTCCAGTAGCTATGTCTGGTCCAAGATGTGACATCTCTGCGGGCAGCAATATCTCTCTGGCGTAGTCGTCATATTCATTTTCCTTATGTTGGAATGCAATTGGGCTTGTACGAGCTTGCTTAAATTCTGTTGCACTGCGAGCGCGATTAGCTCTCGATGTGGCCTTTGATTTATCGAGGGCGATTTCTTGATTTGCTGGCACATCGGTGAGTTCATACATCTCACCTGATGGCCAAGTGATACGCACTCGATCGATCATAGTATACATGCCTAGTCCAAAGTGGATGGCCATCTCACTTGTACTCATGTATCCACGTACAGGCTGCATCTCTGCTGCTTGTACTTGACCATCATACTCTATGTCTACTCGCACATGGAAATCTTGAGCAGCTGGTGCATCGGGCTCAGGAATAAATCTTACATAAGAGTGGTAGTTATTGTCTGCAGTCGTGTTTCGATACAGTGTAGGGTAATCATTATGATTACTAATGATGAGATCAAGATCACCGTCATTATCAAAATCTGCATAGGCCGCTCCGTTACTGAACCCTTCAAAATTACCACCCCACTCGGCACTCACATCGGAGAACTGTAGATCGCCATCATTGCGATACATAAAGTTTGCAATGGGAGTGCTGGGGGCCCGCTCTGCAATTTCTAGGTAATTAGGAGCGGTACCACTCGCTAATTTCTCATCTATTTCTTTTTGTGCTGCCTTGAGATAATCATTATCTCTCATATCATGCAACAGCCCATTCGTCACATAGATATCTCTATATCCATCATTGTCAAAATCAGCTATCAGCGGTGTCCAGCTCCAGTCCGTACTTTCCAAACCAGCTAGCTGTGCAATCTCGCTGAAATTACCATCGGCATTATTCAGTTGCAGCGCATTGAACATATATTGATAGTGGTATCCATTCTTAGCTAGGTTCCAAAACTTCTCAGGGTTCATGCCGCTCATATTAGTCTTGAGTCTAGCATTGTCATCAGCGACCATATCAGCAGTGTAGATATCCATCCAGCCATCATTATTGATATCTGCGATATCTGCTCCCATGGAGAAGTTACTCATGTGCCGAAGTGATTTGTCGGCTGTATTAGTAAATCGTCCTTGACCGTCATTCATGTAGAGCATGTCTGGCTCATCGTAATCACTTGCAACGTATATATCTACGTATCCATCACGATTAAGGTCACTCGTAGTGGCACTGAGGCTATAATTGTAACTCTGCACGCCTACTCTGTCGGTTACTTGTGCAAAGGTCCCGCTACCTCCATTTTTAAATATTCTGTCGGTGTAGAAGTAATCTTCCTTTCCTTCTAGCGCATTTTTACCTACTGTGCTATTCGGCGGTTGATTAGCCATGTAAATATCTAGTAGACCATCGCGATCATAGTCGAGAAAAGCTGCCATAATACTATGACCAGGATCGTGAAGCTTATACTGCACGGCGCTCTCTGTAAAGGTCAGATCACCATTATTAATGTAAAGCTTATTGACACGCTTCTGGACATCGTCATAGAGAAATCGGCATAGGTATATATCATCATATCCATCATCATTGATATCAGCAATTGCCACCCCTGTGGTCCATCCTCCATCGTTCGCTATTCCAGAGCTCGCTGTGATATCCTCAAAGACCATATCACCTTGGTTGATATAAATCTTATCAGCGACCATATTACCAGCGAAAACAATGTCTTTAAGGCCGTCCTTGTTGAAATCACCTACTCCTACACCTGCACCTTGATGCAGACCATCGAAGGTCAAAAAATTATAGGCTTCACTTTGAGTAATCTGATTTCTAAAATTGAGTTGAGAATGACTAGCCTGTATTTGCTCAAATACCTGATGATCAGCAGGCATGCCTTCCGGGGCTGGCTCAGCTTGCTGACAGGACAGAAGAACTAGGAAAGATGCTAGGAGGACAGAGTATTTCATAAGCAATTTATAGCTCCCAAAGATAACAGACGTGTCCTATTTGGCTAGGTCCTACTCAGCCTCGCTGATGGTAATAGGCAATCTCTTGCTGATTCGCACCTTCTGAGCATCCGTGAGTGAACGGTAGGCGACTCCGTACTCAGCGAGAGACTCCTCGTTCCTCATCTCAGTATAGGCAGAAAGCACTTGGTCATACACCGCTAGATAGTCAGCATAGACCGCATCCTCATGGGTAGCGAGGGATATGACCGCCTTACGAGGATCTGCGGGTGATGTGCTCTTGCGCAAGGGATTGCTGACAAAATCAATGACGTTAAATCTCACCTTCTCTGCAGATATAGGTGTGCCATTTACGAGCACATCTCCTGATGGATTGAGCATGATACGGAGGAGATTTCTCTCAGATATTACAGTCGGCGTAGGGGTGCTGGTGTAGGGCGGTAAGAGCACCTTGATTCCCTTGTCCTCATGAATCGTAGTGCATACAAGAAAGAAAACAAGAAGCAAAAAGGCAATGTCAGCCATCGAGCTTGCCGTTACCCTTGGCATCTGACGGATAGGTCTAGTACGTAATTTCATCATCTATGATTTACCTAAGATGATGCTTAGAACTAGCCTTATAGTTGTGTGCTGCTAAAGAGAAATACGATTGACCTTCTACTGATTGGAAGCTAATCTGAGACGGGTATCTCGTATGTGCTGCTCCAATTCATCAGCTTTTTGGTTGACTCTCTTTATGATGGAGTGCTTTCCATCATATTCTTCTTGGGTGATGTTACCAGCTTTAAGGTCTGCATTAATCCGCTTGAGAGCTGACATCGCTCTTGCTCGTGCTATGACTGCTTGCTCATTTTGAGTAACGAGTTTTTTAGTTAGCACCTCATTAGCTGTGTATGATCGTGGAGCACTTGCTGACATGGCGCTGGCCTTGGCTTTACTTTTAGATTGACCCTTAGCTTGACTTTTAGCTTCAGCAGATTTTCCTACTGTAGATTTGCTGGATGATTGATTGGGCTTTGCCTTTTCTGATGATGGTGGCGTATACGATTTTTCGCCTTTCTCTATAGCCTTTCTTGCTTCGCGTACTTGCTCCATTGTACGTCTAGCTTTTTCATCTTCAGGTACGAGTGGTTCTTCTCTGGCTCCGCCAAAGGTCTTAGTCCCGTTAGCAGTTTTTGTCGCTGCACCTTGCCCATTATCATTTTTAGCATCCGAGGCCCTTCTTACCTTCTTAGCTTCTGCTTTTGATATAGTGGCATTTCCCTGCATTTCTTGCAGTTCTTTTTCACTGTATTTATCTTTTACCTTGGCTTTCTCATCAGCCGATTGTGCTAAAGCACTAGCAGATAAGCTCATCGTAAAAAGACCTAAGAGTAGTAACTTGATGGAGATATATTTCATGAGAGGTAGTGATAAGACAGCCGAGGCTGTAGTGATAGAATTAATCCAACTGAAGTAGTAGATCGTTTAATTCTTGAGAAAGCTCATCGAGGCGTTCTTCTGATTCTTGTAAAGAACTAGAAAGTGTGTCTGCAACTACTGCTTCTTCCTCTGAGGTAGCAGCCTGATTGTTTTCTGACCCACATGAGAGGAGAGTGAAGAACGCTAAACAAAATATGAGAATAATTTTCATGGAACAAATTTAGTGCTTCTAAGATTGATTCGCTTAGCGTCCAAGAGTCAATCAGGCTGATCGCTAGATTTTATCTAAGACAATCCTATCAACTATGTAGACTCATAATTTTTCATTTCCGCTGTGATATGCTCGTACAACTCGTCTGATTTCTGGCTTCCTATAAGGATGACTTTACCGTTCTTCAGAGAGAGTTTCACTCCTTGATTGCCTTTGGCATTCCAGGCCTTGCCTTTGGAACTCCAGCGCACTCCCCATCCACCATAGTCTCGCAGAGGATTGTAGGTAACCACAGACACGTCTTGTATGTCTGATACCTTTATCACTTGACGTGCGATGGGCCAAAAGCGAAGTCTAATCTCGCTTTCTTCTATTTCTGTGCGCAGACTCATACGCCAAAGAAAGACTGTGACAATAAATGGAATGACACATGATAGGATGATCAACCAGTCTTCTCCCTTTGTCAGATCTAAGCCTATGGAGCTGACTTGTGTCATCATCACCAGCGCAACTATGGTAGGGCCTACTAGCAGGACGAGCCTGAGCCACCACTGATCCATTACCTGTCTTTCGCTATATCTCATGACTACCTGGTATAAAGTTCTTGATATCTCTTATAAGACAACTTGGTAGGCGTACTGATCACAAAGATTTGCATCATCTCCTCGACTTCAAGTTCCCACGAGGCTTCGTCTTGTATGGCGAGAAAATCATCAATTTTCAGCTGCAGCCCGTCAGATTTTCCACTACCCGAAAGGATGTAGATACTCCATGTCTTGTGTGGTGGAATTTCCATTACGTGCTGGCCTATCTCAAGGGTCTGCTTGAAGATTGACACACCTGAAGTGGTCATCTTCATCGGAGCTGCCAAAGTCGTTTCAATGCTAGCGTAAAACTCCCGAGTGCCATGGTGGACGAGATCGGTTGAGCTATAGTCGCTGTAACTCGCTGGCAGCTGCAAGGAATTTTCTAGGCCGGGATCAAGCCAGATCTGAAACATCACACTTCCCTCCTCCATATGCTCAGCATGACTGATACCACTACCTGCCCTGATGATCTGAGAGTCACCTTCCTGCAGAGGAAGCCAATCTCTCATCTGACTATCATAATGCTTGATCCTGCCCTTCAAGACAAAGCTCATGATCTCAAACCCCTGATGAGGATGTAGACCAATCGTGCTATCCTTGAGAGCAGTCGCTTTGGCCCAGTAAAACAAGCTGGAGTAAGGACGCACAGATCCTCCGTCTTGAGGGAAACCTATAGGCTTATTCTCTATGATCTCTCCAGCATTGAACTGGCCAGAAGCCTGTGTTTCTATGGGGTAGTGTAAGAGTGACATACAGGAGCAGAACAGAGCTGGGACGGGATAGTTTGAGCGAAAGCTCACACATCTATGAGTGCATCGTCAATATCATGCTGCGCGCACGAGCGTGATTCCGAAACTCACAGAGATATATACCTTGCCACCTACCTAGCATGAGGCCCTGAGCATCTGTGGGGATGGATAGCTCTGTACCGATCAGTGCAGCCTTGATATGAGCAGGCATGTCATCGTCGCCTTCTATCGTGTGGGTTAAGAATGGTAGGCGCTCAGGCACGATGTGATTGATCATCGACTCAAAGTCTGTCAGTACATCTGGATCTGCCGCCTCATTGACACAAAGCGCTGCACTGGTATGCTGCAAAAAGATATGTAACAGACCATGCTCGGGCCACTCCTCACACGCTTTCACTACCTCATCAGTAATGACATGATAGCCCCGTGACCTGGCGGAAAGAGTCAAGCGCTGTTGCCAGAGGATCATAGCGGCTTGTAGGCGATGACCTTGATCTCTATGAGAAGGTGTGGATGGGGAAGTTGATGCACGGCGACAGTGGTACGCGCTGGGCCATCATAGTCAAAGTACGCACCATACGCCTCGTTGTACCCAGCAAAGTCATTCATATTGACCAGAAAAGTGCTGAGCTCCACTACATCCGATAAGTCTGCATTGACACTCTGGAGTACCTCACGGATATTGTCAAGAACTACCCGAGTTTGTTCTCCTATATCAAGAGTCCAAGTACCCATACCGTCTATTTGCTTTGCCCCTGCGATGGTATTATCAGCGCGACGCGAGCTTGTCCCGCTGACAAATAGATAATCGCCGGCGCGCTTGACATGCGGATACTTGCCGCGCGGTGTGGCTTTTTGCTTGAGGACTTTGGAATCTTTGGTCATATCTTCGGTGCTAGGCATACAAATTTACATATACATGGATACCAATCTCACAGGAAAGCGAGCTCTCGTCTGCGGTAGTAGTCGAGGCATAGGCAAAGCAATAGCCATAGAGCTCGCACTGCTCGGTGCTGACGTCACCGTACTAGCTAGATCAGAGGACAAGCTGCAAGAGCTAAGTATGTCACTCGCAACCGATAATTCACAGAAGCACGATTATCTCGCAGTAGATATGTCTGATACAGAAGCTATGGTAAAAGCAGTACAGCAACACAGCTCTGGAAGGCCCTATCACATCCTCATCAATAATAGCGGCGGACCTCCAGGAGGACCTATTCTCCAAGCGGATCCTGAGGAATTTTTGCTTGCCTATCAGCGACATCTCATAGCTAGTCATCGACTCGTGCAGGCCCTATCTGGTGAGATGAAAGAAGCCGGCTACGGCAGGATCGTTAACATCATCAGCACCTCAGTCAAGACACCCATACCTGGACTAGGCGTCAGTAATACTACACGAGGAGCCGTAGCTAGCTGGGCCAAGACCCTTGCGGGTGAACTGGCACCGCACAGCATTACTGTCAATAATATCTTGCCCGGCTTTACTCGTACGGAAAGGATCGAAGAGATCGTGAATAATCGAGCTCAGAAAGCTCAGGTAGATACCACCGCGATAGAAAATAAGATGAAAGCAAGTGTGCCCATGGGTCGCTTTGCAGATGCGTCAGAAGTGGCTGCCGTAGCAGCATTTTTGTGTACACCTGCAGCGGCTTACGTCACAGGTACCAGTATACGAGTAGACGGAGGCAGGACGCCAAGCATATGATCGAGTCATCAACAGCCGAGCTTGGCATCCCAGGTCTGACAAATGTAGAGCATATAGGCATAGCTGTCACAGACTTAGCAGTTGCCATAGAGCTGTGGACTCAGCTGCTCGGGGTGCCACCGTACAAGCAAGAGGAAGTAGAGAGTGAACATGTGATGACCGTATTCTTCCGCTGTGGAGAGACCAAGATCGAGCTACTCCAAGCCACATCACATGAGAGTGCAATCAGCAAATATCTAGAACGCAATCGACCGGGTGTGCATCACGTAGCTTTTGCGGTCGAGGACATCAAAGCAGAAATGGCGCGACTCGCCGCTGCTGGCTATCACGTACTCCATGATGAGCCCAAAGCCGGTGCGGATAATAAGTGGATCTGTTTTCTCCATCCCAAGTCTACGACTGGCGTCCTCGTAGAACTATGTCAGGATAGAGGAAGTAAGGAGGAGTAATATGACAGAGACAATAGAATTTCGCGGTGCACACGGACACCGCATCCACGGTTATCGTATGACGCAAGTGCATCCACGCGCACGTGTCCTGCTCGTACATGGTATGGGCGAGCATATTGGTCGCTACGATTTTCTTGCCGAGAGACTCCATGGTGAGGGCTATGAGGTGTGCGGCTATGATCAAGTTGGTCATGGCAAGAGCGAGGGTGATCGCGTGTACATAGACTCGTTTGATTGGTATATTGATGATCTGCGGGCTTTCGCCCAAATGTGTGATTTCACCACATCCGTGCTTCCCTGCTATGTTGTAGCCCACAGCATGGGATCGCTCGTGACCATGCACTATCTCCTGAGGTATTCTGATACGTTCAATGCGGTGGCCTTTTCTGGGACATGCCTAGAAGTAACACAAAGAGTACCACCGATTTTGATGAAATTTTCACGGGTAGCGGCGCGCTATTTTCCTAAAGGCCGCTGGGTGAAATTTGACAGAAAGGACGTATGTAAATATCCGCCTACTCAAGAAGCATATGCTCATGATCCTCTGGTGAACACCAGTGGAAATCCCAATCGCACAGGGGTGCTGCTCATGGATGCCATTGCCGCAGCTAAGGAGCATCTCTCAGAGATCAATAGTCCACTCCTTCTGCTCCATGGATCTGATGATAAGATCCTCGATGTAGGCGGAAGCAAGTTGCTCTATGACCAGTGCAGCTGCTCTGCTGATGAGAAGAAACTCGTCATCTACGACGGCTACTATCATGAAGTGCTCAATGAAGAGATACGTCCAAAGGTCGTACAGGAAATCGTGGACTATCTAGAGAGACGCCAGCAGATCTATGCCGATACTCATCCAGCTGGGGTGCGCTAGTCGATGGACAGCACTCCCACCGGAGTATCGTACCGATCAGTAAAGCCTCGATGATAAATTAAGATCTGGTAGTCATTCTCGGTTTCGTACCAGTTACCACTGAGAGACTCTCGAGCGGGCGGCGATTTGCTATAATCTACAGATAAGATTTCATAGTCGTAGTAGCCTTGCTTAAGCCAGATCTCTGCCATATAAGCGTCAAATTCTTCTACATACTCCATACGATACTCTTCATCAAGATTCCAGAGAGAAAACTGGCCAGTCACATAGAAATCACCACCTGGCGGTTGACCTGTGAGGGTAACCACAGCCCTTACATACTCGGAGCGTAACTCCTGCAATTCATCGACTGTTGCTACAGAAAAATTTGGGCGAAAGCCCCCGTTATTATCAAAATTGCTGATGACATATCCACCATTGAGATCAATGCGATTACTGTAAAATTCACCTCTGCGGTCCGTCACAGGTTGCAGAAACAGGCGATAACCAAGATCATCTTTCTCTATGACCCGGATACTTGGCAATTGCACATCTACAGATCTCAAGTCCATCACGCGAAACTCCTTCTTGCCTGGAAAGACGATCTTACCTGGAAAATCAAAATTGATGACCTTGCCACGAAAACTGCGCATGGGGGCCTCGATCATGGTATGCCAATCGCCATTTTGCATGACGTATGCTTTAATCTCATCAGCGGGATCACTGATCTTAAATTTCTCGTGATTAATAAAAAACTCTATGGCCTGATGGGTCTGTATCTGCCCTGATAGAACAGCCTTGCGAGTGCGAGCCTCGATCTTGACTCGTGTATCTACCAGGACAAATCTCTGTGTCAGGATCGGTTGATCCACATCATCCTCATATATATATAGGACGTAGTTACCTGGCACGAGGAGCTTGGTCCGTTCATTAGGAATAGAGAGATCGTAGTAGGTGTATGGATGATAGGTCAGGCTACTGTACTGGTAAGTCCAAAGCTCCTCTCTATCAAAGCCATCCAGATACTCCTGCAACCTCAGGCGTGACGGAGTCCAATCCGCGTCACAGTGTACTACGCTATAGTAAAGATTGCGCGTATCACCAGTGATATCATCAAAGCGGAGATGGAGCTGTGTGCTGCTATTAAAGTTGATGATCGGCATAGCAAGAGCTAGGCCGCCTGGTGTGAATCGCACTGATCTGATATCGGCGTCATAGACACGGTTGTCATAGCCGGGGAGCTCTGGCTGTGCCTGGAGCAATAGGCAAGATATCGAGAAACAGAGAAATACTATCGTTGACTTACCCATAGATTATCTTTTATGTAGAAACGGTACGGATAATTCACGGCGTCACCAGATGAGCCTATGCCTATACGCGTAGTCTGAACGATAGGTATAGCGCTCAGAGTTTCACTTGGTTCTATCCAGACACGCTTTTGAACTGTTAAATCTTCGCCATCGTCGCCACGATGCAGTCCGAGCGCTTGGCAAAGTAGGCCTGGACCTGCGCATAGATTGCGCGGAATCGATCCATCCGGCTTGCGCTGGAGACGCCTGCGCTCCAGCATGAGATCGATCGCATCCACTGGTTCTACAGCACGTATAAGTACAGCATGCGGCAGATTTACTGGCCCTGTGACAACATTGCACATGTCATGGATACCGTAGCAGATGTACATATAGCATGTACCGCCTATGGCATACATGCTCTCGCACCGCGGTGTGCGACGATACTTGTAGGCATGACTCGCACGATCGTCGGGAGCTTTGTAGGCTTCCGTCTCGGTAATCATCGCTCGGGTCACACCACGCTCGTCCCTCGCACAGAGATAAGCACCGAGTAGATCGCGCGCAACAGTAAGTACATCAGTATCTAAGTAGTACTCTCGTGGTATGACAGATCTATCGTCGACTATAATTAGGTGCTTCCTTAGTGATCGTAATATCATGCGGATGGCTCTCTTGTACTCCCGCACTCGTGATACGGACAAACTGTGCCTTGCGCAGTGTCTCTACATCAGCTGCTCCGCAATAGCCCATACCGGCCTGTAGACCTCCAAGGTACTGATGCATCACTTCTTGTAGCGTTCCCTTATACGGGACTCGGCCTTCGATTCCCTCTGGGACGAGCTTCTGTAAATCGGCCTCTTCACTTTGGAAGTATCGGTCTTTGCTACCGCTTGCCATGGCGCTGAGTGAGCCCATGCCTCTATAGAGCTTGTACTTACGTCCATCATAGATATATGTCTCGCCGGGCGATTCCTCCACGCCTGCAAAGAGCGAACCAGCCATGATCGTACTAGCTCCAGCCGCGATGGCCTTGACGACATCGCCAGAGTAGCGTATACCACCATCGGCGATGATAGGTACACCGGTATCCTTGATCCCAGCGTAGGCACTCATGACAGCGCTGAGCTGTGGCACTCCTATGCCTGCTACGATTCTCGTAGTGCAGATACTACCTGGCCCCACACCTACCTTGACACCATTGACACCCGCATCTACGAGTGCTTTGGCACCATCGCCAGTAGCCACATTTCCTCCTATGATCTGGAGATCGGGATGGCGTGAGCGCGCTTCCTTGATAGCTTTGAGTACGCCAGCGCTATGTCCATGTGCCGTATCAATACAGATCACGTCTACACCTACATTTACGAGAGCATCCATTCGCTCATGTAGATCAGTGGTGACTCCCACTGCTGCTCCTACCACAAGTCTGCCGTAAGAGTCCTTGCAACTATGAGGGTAATCCTCTTCTTTGATGATATCCTTGTAGGTGATGAGGCCTACGAGTTTTCTATCAGCATCTATCACTGGTAGTTTCTCGATTTTATGGCTCTGCAAGATATCGCGACCTTGACTCAGTGTAGTTCCTACAGGTGCTGTGATGAGTCCTGCCGTGGTCATGAGCTCGCGTACGCTCTTAGATTTGTCTTTTTCAAATCGCAGGTCTCTATTAGTCAGTATGCCTATGAGCTTATTATCAGAGTCTACGATCGGTATACCGCCTATACTGAAACGTTTCATGATCGCAAAAGCATCTCCGACCAGTGCGTCATCGCCTAGAGTGACAGGATCGATGATCATACCGCTCTCGCTACGCTTCACACTGCGGACCTGATCAGCCTGCTCGGCGATACTCATGTTCTTATGGATGATGCCTATGCCACCTTGTCTAGCGATAGCAATAGCCATGAGCTTCTCCGTCACCGTATCCATCGCCGCTGAGACGATCGGCGCCTTGAGACGTATATCGGTAGTGAGCTGTGAGCTGAAGTCTACTTCTCTGGGATGTACCTCTGAGAAGGCAGGTACGAGAAGTACATCATCAAATGTATAGGAGAGGGGGATTTCCGGCACACCGGACTGCGATCGTGATTCCATGTGCAAAGTTACATCGTCCTACAATAATCTGACAACTAGAAATCAAGAGATGCGTCGATTTCACGACGCCCAACACAAGATAAAGATTGATCTACTCTTCCTCTCCATTGCTGGCAGGAGCAGGGGTCATCTCGACAGATGAAGAGACTTGCTCTGCATGCTCTCCCACAGTATTTTCATCGGTCTCAAACTCTGCCAGCTTGGGTAAGTCAGCGATACTTCTCAGCCCAAAGTGATCCATAAATTTCTGGGTAGTTGCATACAGCAGTGGACGACCAGGGCCATCAGATCTGCCAGTGATCTCCACGAGTTCTTTGTCAAGCAGTTTCTGAATCATATAGTCGCTACTCACACCTCTGATCTGCTCGATCTCTGTCTTGGTGACTGGCTGCTTATAGGCTACAATGGAGAGCGTCTCTAGTGCCGTGCGCGAGAGCTTGCGATTATTGATATCCTTGAGATAGAGCTTTACCAGATCAAAATTATCTGGTGCGCTGAGGATCTGAAATCCCTCGGCAATTTCTTCCAGTCTCACACCAGATCTGGGGTGTGCGTGACGCTCGCGGAGCAGATCTATCGCTTCGGCCATTTCGTCAGCTGTGACGGGCTCTCCAAGATACTCAGCCATATATATATGACAGTGATCTCTCGAGATAGGCTCTTCAGCAACGAAGATGAGTGTCTCCAGTAAGGAGCTGATATGGTTGACATCGTGGGCCATAGAATAGGCGGATCGCTAGCTGGATCATTTGTGGCTGCGAAGTTAATCACATACACCAGATATGCATGCTACCCAGGAGCTCTTACTCCTCCTGCCCAGTGTAACTGATCCTATAGCGAGATTACTCAATTGATTTAACCCATTTCAAGCATTAGGATTTTAGGCAAATGTTTTTTAGCGATATAACTGACTCTCAGTCAGTACGATAGGCGATATATCATGAGGGTCGTTCGTGTAAGTATTTGTTATGTGCGGATCTCGCCCATATTTCATGGAGTGAGTGGAGTAATATGATCATTGTGCTTTGCTTCTACTGCGAGCCACATCTGCTTCAAGATCAGGCACCTACCAGAGGTAGGCAAGCCTACCGGAGGCAGACAGGCTTATCCTGCTGAACCGTTCAACGAGCGACAGTCGAGATGCACATAGCCCGCAATGCCTCGTCAGACAAGCACCTCATTTTACTTACCTGCGGCTCTCGTTACGAAGCCTAATGCACGAAATGGGTAGAATCCACTTAGTGCTACTTATCAAGTTTTTGAAACTCTACGACAAAATTTTCAAAGATCTCGAATCCTCGACCAGCATCCGCTAATGTCAATCTCATCTTTGAATCTATACTAATATTCACGTGATGATTCACCACCTTGATGTCAATTTTTTCTCCAAATGACTTAAGTGACGCACCTGTCGTGAATACTAACGTGGCATCGTCGGTATCATCAATCTTATTCCATTTCAGATTGCTACAGACAGTACTGATTGTAGATTCTAATTCAGATCCTGTATAACAGTCAGACCTATAAGTAAAAAAGTATTTCATAACACACTTATATTTAAAGAGAGCAAGGGTATGATAACCCTTGCTCATTAAAAATTTACCATTGATTAATTACTGAACGTCCTGATTAGAAAGCATCTTATCGCATCTGAGGCTCTCGCTACGAAGCCTAATGCACGAATTGGGTTAAATATAAATCAGATAAATGAATCAACTGCGAAGATAATTGTAAGCAGAGCCCCGCTACTCCTCCTGCCCTTTGTAACTGATCCTATAGATAGCATCTCCATGATCATCGCTCACAAGCATAGATCCATCAGGCATAGGCTCTAGATCAACTGGTCTTCCCCACGGTTTTTCTTCTCCATCTCGGAGCCAACCTGTGGCAAACATCTCGTAGCCTCTAGATTTTCCTGCATCATCTAGTCGTACCATACTCAGTCGATATCCGATAGGATCTGTGCGATTCCAGCTCCCGTGTTCCGCTATGAGTATAGCTCTGTCGTACTCATCAGGAAATTGCTCTCCACGATAGATCTCCAGACCTAGCGGTGCCACATGGGGGCCTAGATTCTGAGCAGGCGCTGTGAAATCTGAGCAAGGAAACTTGGCACCATACTCCGGATCAGGCATATCTCCCTGGTGACAATAGGGATAGCCAAAGTGCATATCGTCCTTGGGCGCATGATTGAGCTCACAAGCAGGCGAATTGTCTCCCATCCAATCCCTACCGTTATCAGTAAACCACATCTCGTCTGTATCAGGATGCCACGTGAAGCCGACTGTATTTCTCACACCACGCTGGACAATCTCTGGATCAGATCCGTCCAGCTTGATTCTGGTAATAGTGTTAAAGATCGGGTCTTCGCTCTCACATATATTGCAAGGAGCGCCCACTGGGACATAGAGCATATCATCTGGTCCAAATGCTATGAATTTCCATCCATGATGCACCTCCTCAGGATAGCCATCATATACGACTCGATAGTCCATGTCATCACTGAGGCGATCCTCGATATCGTCTATCGCGATGATGCGATTTACCTCAGCGATGTATAAAGTACCTTGGCGCATCGCGACGCCATTGGGTAGATTCATATCACGGAGAAGTGTGTATTTCTTATCAGCGACCATATCTCCGTCCGTATCCTGTAGAGCATAGACGCTCCCGTGCCTACGCGTACCTACATAGAGAATTCCAGATTCACTCAGACTCATCTGTCGTGCGTTTTTCACGTTCTGAGCATAGTAATTTATCCTGAATCCTGGCGGTAAATTGATGTCTATAAGAGCACTATCTATAGGGCTCAGATTGGCTGCAACTATCGGACTTTTATCGTCATGGTCACCACTAGCTCCGCAGGATGATAAGCAGAGGGCTGTCGCCCAAATGAGAAAGTAGCTATAGATCACAGACTTCATTAATGGTAGTTTATCAGATCTTCATTACTCTTGCTCGTCCGCTGCAGAATGGTCAAATGGTATGGGTAAATTCTTACTAAAGCAAACACTATTTTCAATTCCAGCATAGGGACCATAATTGTCAATCAGCTTATAGCCAGATCGCTTGTAGAGCTGGAGTGCCTCTGGTTGCCCCTTTCCGGTCTCTAGTACGCTCTCCGTGTAGCCATACTCAGAGGCCCATCGCTCTAGCTCTTCTAGTAAGATACCACCAAGTCCTTGAGATCGCATAGCTGGTCGCACGTACATCCTCTTCACCTCTACAGAGCTCTCACCCCTAGGCTTCATGGCTCCACAGCCTACAGCATCGTCTCCCATATAAGCAATCACGATATGCTCAAGATTATCTATACCATTGTACTGATCATAGAAATCATGCAACTCACCGTCTCGCTCTGCTAATTCAGCATTTAGCTCTTTGACTAGATGTGTAAACTCAGGTGTGACACGATGTATCCGCTTGAATCGTATGGCGCTTTTTCCCATGGGATGAAGGTAGATATATTAGTAAACTTTGTCAAGAAAAGCTCGAAATCTCCATGGCTTCTAGATCAATCTGTAAACTCAATAATATGCCAGAGCACTGTGGATGGACGATGTAGGTGTGCCTCGATACCTTGAGCATAGGTGGTCGGCTACGGAAGCTTTACATGGCGATATGTCTTATACAGACGCAGAGAGTGAAGCTGTGTATACATAGACCTTGCATCGTCGATCTCCCACACGAGTATGGTGTTTTCAACCCACTCTCTGACATAATAATCCTGCAGGTAAAAACTCTGAGAGTCATTGATCCGATAGAGTGACATCTTATCGTCTAGTAACAATTCTTCAAATCCTAGCTCCCTATAGAAAGCTTGAGAAATCTGATAATCTACAGCACCAATAAATGGTCTTATGGAACGTCCAGAAAGCTCTTTCATATTCCGTGAATATAGTCACGAAAGGGGTATAAGAAAAAAAGGCCTGCCACGGCAGACCTTTCCTGTTTGCTTCACGAAAACAAACAAAATCAACAAACCCCTCCAGGAGACTATGTATCATGGGGATCATACAAAATCGTGACAAATGAAAGCTCCAAAGAAATGGGCAAACAACAAACCAACTAAACTACTATTCACTCGTCTATCACCGGAGGGGATACTTGTTGACAATATTCTTATTGCTCGTCGCCTACAATTGATTCACACTCTATCTGATGAGGAAGTATAACTCAGTAATACTTGTGACGACATAGTGCGACATATGTTTTTATCTGTATTCTTATTTTATATTTTCAGTAATGATCAATTTAGCGATATATGGAATTTTACCCTCCACGTCTACTCGTAGAATGTATAAGCCAGAAGATAGAGCATGAGCAGCTAGATTGATTTGTCTACCCGACTGTGTACCGCCTGTAATTATCTTTCCCTCTGTATCATATAGCGTATAGCTATAAATATCTTGATCTGCAATTTCTAGTGTAATGACGCCTTGTGATGAAACAGGATTGGGCGATAGAATCAGCTCACTACTACTAGACAGATTTAAGGTAGAACTAAGTACGCTGATAAAATCCTGAGAAATCGTGTGGCGCACTTCATTAGTGAGTATAGGAGGATTTCTATCAAAGTAGATAGACGCGTCATTAGAAAATGTAGAGCCTACCTCTAGGTCCTTAATTGGATCTATTGTAAATCTCACGAATCCATGGGAGGCGGCTTCATTCGTCAGGCTATCTATGAGATTAATATCTCTAAATGTGAAGATGACTTCTCCTTCTCCGCGCAGCTCAAAATCGACATCATGACTTGCTATCACAGCACGTATAGTGGACGGATTGAGTAACTCATCGAGTGTATCTCTTATGACAACTAAGTATGCTGTGTCAGATCCAGTATTCTGAAATCTGATCGTATAATCTATGGTCTTAGCTCTCTGGATGTAGCCAGCATCAGTAACCCCTCTCGGATGGGCTAGCTTATCATTAGGGTCATAACTATTAACAGCTCGCAAGCAGAAAATGTCGACAAAGTCATTGCCATCATCTTCATTGAATTGGGTCACAAAGCCCAGCTGAGCATCTGATGACCCGCAGGCCTCTAGAGCTATAGTCGGCTGTGAGTTACCGGGGTGATATGCTTCTTGGTCCACCATGATTCTATAAGTGGCACCATCAGCATCAATCCTATACTCCTTAGACTCGCCTGCTGCGAGCAGTACATCATCCTCGTCGTAGCCCTCATCATTCCTGATGATGGCAACATGACGTGGTGAACTTGTAGAAGCATCACCTTGATTAGTGACTAGGAATGTAATCTCTTCTCCTTCACAAGTGGCATCCACGGTTATGCTAGCTCCAGACCATCGCGGATCTGTATCTAGACACTCCTCACCCAGAGTGATAGTAGCTTTGGCGCAGTAAGTAAGTGGTGAAAGTTCATCGCAACTAACATGACAGGTAAATGTGAATTGCCCGTCCTCTCTAGGTCGCAGTTCTTCTAGTGTAAATAAGAACTTATTATCATCAAGTGCGGTGTACGATGCGTCGCTGGCAAAGCCTTCCAAGCCCTCGGGTAATTCGATGAGCACCTCAGGGTTACTCGCTGTGGCCGTACCCAAGTTGTTATACGTGACAATGTAGGTGCTAGTAATACACGATCGCAATCTTGAAGTAGCGAGCGACACTTCGAGCTGAGAACAAAGCCGCAGAGGCCGATAGTGTAAGTCATGCTCAATAGTCTCATCAGTCGATGCTACAGTGATGATGTCAGTGCTAGCACATTGCTCATAGAGCGTACTATCAGTACGTCCGTCTATGGTGTAAGTACCTACAGGTAAAAAAGCATAGTAGTAGCCATCTTCATGAGTGCTGGCGTGATAGGTGCGCACCCCACCTCTTATGGTAACTACGCTTGACTGCACTTCATAGACGTCGTCTTCGGAGCAGGTAAGATCAGCTGACTGAGTCATCCTTCCTGTGACAAGGGCTCTCTCCAGATTTTGACAATCTAGACCTTCAGTGATGAAATCAAATACGAGGCCATTTTCCCGGCCTACTTCAATCGATAATTCATTTCCTGTTATTCTTGGCAGGCTAGCTATCGGATTGTCCGAATCTAGAAAGACGCTTAAGATGACGGTGCCATCCTCTAGACTGATTCCCTCGAGACCTGGCTTTAAATGTAGTACCCGTAGATTTCCTTCATCAAGGAAATCCTGATTCCAGTCATTGTAGTCAACATCGAGTTCTGCGTAGCTTCGAGCCTCGATAAACGATGCAATATCAGGATCCCATGACAGTGTAAACTGAAAGAAATCTACATCATTGTAGTCCGAGACTTTGACATCATATCGATTGCCTCCTGCCCAGTCGATACAGATACCGATGGACTCTGCTTGAGAAAATAGCAGCCCCGTGCTGAAAAATAATCCAGCAACGAGACTGCCGAGCTTTAAGAAAGACTGTGTACGTTTCATACTTGTGTGTTTTAGGTTATTAATTTATTCACTTCTCGTTGAGTAGGCAAAGAAGTGGCTTTCAGAAAAAAATCTTTGGATGATTATAAAATCAAGATGCTAGTAAAATTGCTACGGCGTGATAATCACAATACTCTGATAGAGATCTCCCGTCTGTGTATGTACTTGCAAGAGGTACCATGCTGGCGGTAGCTCATAGGGCGATAGATCTATGCTATTCCTTACTAGTGCAGATTGCTGGACAGTGCGGCCATCTGCGCGGATAAGTCTCCAGGTAGAGCGATCATCTGGCGGGACATTGTTGATATGAATCGTACCAGATGTCGATACTGGATTAGGACTCATGAGTAAATCCCGACTATAAGGTATATCCAAAAGTGATGTAATGATGGGGCCCAGTGAGTCTATAACTGTATGAAATACTCCATCTGTACGGGCCGCACGATCAAACCCAATGTATATCTCGCCACTATTTTCTATGACAGTGCCTGGCTCTATGTCATCAACTGGTGACAGTCTGTAACTCACGTAGATCTGACTCTCATACTGACTGATACTGCTGTCTGGCAAGAGTAAATCTGAAAAAGAAAAATTGATACTCCCGTCAGGGTTCATAAACACTTTCACAGGATGACTCGACTGTATATCTGACAGAGATTCTACATCTAGAGACGGTGGTATATCATCTACGAAGCTCAGTCGATCTAGTGTCGTGCCAGTAGTATTCTGATAGCGTAGAGTATATTCTATACTTCGATTTGCTGAGACATAGTGTTTAACTCCGTAGCCTGTAGGTAAGGCGCTTTTGAGCGAAAGCTCGCCCCTGTCAGATAATAATAAATCTCGATCAATGAATACATCCTCGTCATCCTCTGCGTAGTCCGATCTAAATCCGATGCTATTCATCGACGCACCATCATTACAAGCTTCCACAGAAACCGCGGGATGTGACGCACCAGGATGATTGGGTACTTGAGGAATCATGAGACTCCATGTAGCACCATTAGCTTCCCTACTTTCTATATATTCTTCTCCTGGTGGCAGTAATATGTCATTTATAAAACCACCCAGATCATCTTCCAAGATGATGCCATCTAGTGGCTCTGCCATAGCGATGATCCCAACATTGCGTATAGTAAACTTGACTGAATCACCCTCGCACTCTGCTTCTACTTCTAGGCTAGCACGTGACCAGTCAGCCGACACTTCCTCACAGTACACCACAGGTAGCACTCGAGCGTCTATAGCATGACTCGAGCCATCTTCTACATCACAATCCAAAAAGACACGTAGCTCCACTACACCACCAGTCTGAGGATCTACATCAGGAAGTAAGAAGCGATAGAGCTCATCAGTAATCCTGACCACCGCGCTCGCAGATCCAACAAATGTCCATGTGGGGTCCCAGGCAATGTCAATAAAATAACCACTGGCGACATCTGTGCCACGATTATCATAGCTGATACGGAGCAGCGTCTCCTCACAGGGAATAGCCGCACTGTGAATCATATCTATCTGGACGGATGCGCAGACATTACTCTCTTGCACGAGTAAATCAAGTGTATCAATAGCCGTGACATCGGTGACAATGATGGTATAGGCTTCGCAAGGAATGAAAAGGAAATCTTCTAGTATCGGCTCTACGAGATATGCACCTGGCGAAAGTTCTATACTATAATTACCTTCCTGATCTGTCCTTGCAAAAACCGTATCAATAGCACTCCTATAAGCTAAGATTGTGTTACTCAGCGATCGATCCGTAGGGCTAGGCTCGCAATTGAGGTCTGCGTCGACTAAAAGAGAGCCTCTCACGAGACTTCCTGATCGCACAGATCTAGCGCAGGTAGGCATAGCGCGGAGATCACTGTAGACATTTCCATCAACATCTGCTATCTCGTATTCCAGAGGGGCATCCGTGATATAGGGCGCTCCTAGCTCTACTGAACTTACATCCATGAGTAGAGTAAAAAATATCTCGCCGTCCAGCAAGCTTCGAGGTGTCACTCCACCTCTTGCCCAGACCATGGTGATCTCTCCTTGATCAGTGTTCTCTAAGAAAAAATCGGTCGGATCCGTAAGCTCATCAACTGGTATCAACTCTCGAAATTCTGCCATGGTAGTATCCCATCTCAGAGAAAACTGCGCCGACTCAATGTCATCAAATCCTTGCACTAGCACATCATATCCGTCCACACCATTCCACTCTATACAGAAGGCTGGCTCGGACTCTACTTGCGCCTGTAGGCCAGCTAGTAAGACACAGACAAGTGCTAAGAATAGTGCTATGCGGAGTGTAGTCGGTCTCATGCGATGTGATGCTTCTGCGTGATCATGTATCAAAGATGGACTTCCCCCATAGCCTACACAAAGACAGTTTTAGGCAATTGTAGAGGAAATATGCGCCATACTCAATCAGAAGTGAAGCATATAAATACTCCTGTGAAAATAATGTAGATCATATAAATAAATTTATTATATGACGTCACTGCGATTGTTTGATAGTCCTATTTCTGACTTCAAGGCATCTCAAATTCTACGCATCAGGACCGCGGGCTCACACTAAACCATAGGCTATGGTAGATGCAGAAAGCTCATACGAACAAGACTACATACAAATTATTGAGCATTAACACTAATCAGATATAGCTATGAGCTGTACAATTTGGACCAGCGGTCAGGAGACCTTCGCGAAGTTCATTACACTACGCCTTGGGCAGTTAGTATGTCTATCCTCGCACGACTATTTCTGCAAATCAACCTGTGGTCATGGCTTTTTGATATCCGGGATATCGAGATCCTTGCAGATTTTACTAGCCAGTCTATCATTAATTTCGCTGTGCCGAGGAATCGTCGATTGCTTATTGTTCGCCAAATTTATGTAAACGCTGTGACGGGAACCTTCTCTGCGCAGATGGCAATCATGAAGCGCAAGGTACTTAAGCAGTTGTCGTCTCTTCACCCGTCGTGCTTGACAAAGACATGAACGGCGCAACTACGAGCTTACCGTTCTTCCTTTTCAGCTCGAGATCTTCCTTACGACACTCCATGATCAGGTGAAACGCGTCTAGGAGGTTTTCTTGAGCCTCTTTTAAGGTCTCACCTTGTGTATTTACACCATCCATTTCCGCGATGTAGGCTGTGTATCCGCCTTCATCAGCTTTTTCATACACAGCTGTGAGTTCTATATCTTTCATAGCGCTAGCTTCTTTGCTAGTAAACGTAATTATCATGCATCTAGTTTCAGCGTCACACTTGATCTACCTCCACGGCATTCAAGTCAACGGTCAATGGCGTGACTCTAAGCTTTGAGAGATCTTATCTCATCGCATCAGTAGATGTGCAGTGAACACACAATTGTACCCAATTCGTGCATTAGGATTTATTAATTCACTCCTTCTATTACATAAAATCCATAAATACAGAGACTTATGAGGATTTAGAACATTTTAAATGTGTAAGTTTTTGTTACGGACATACAGCAGTTAACACAAGGGCTCTATCCGTGAACTCAGCTCTCGTCAGTTGACTTCGCGCCTAGCGTCTATCTGCTTCAGCCTCAGGCATTTCACCTCCTCGCCATAGCACGCTATGACTCGTCGGTGAAACACCTGACGCCATTGCAGCTAGTCACTATCCATCGAAGCCTAATGCACGAAATGGGTTGTAGCGTACAGTCATTGTACTTTCTATACCTCCCGCAGCTATGTGGGTATTCGATTCTATTTTTGTATTTTATATCGATCTTTTTATTATATGAAGCTCCTGAGATTTCTTGATAGCCTTTCGGCCAAAAGCCGCCGTAGATTTCTCCTCTACCTACAGAGTCCGTATATGAATCAGAAGCCCATACTCACGCGTCTCTACGAGACGCTTATCGAAGATCGCTATACGCTGAATCTTGACATAGATAAGAAGCGGCTCTGGAATCGATCTGGGACTAGTGAGGACTTTACAGATACAAGATTTCGTCTTCGGATTTCTGAGATCTACAAACATCTAGAACAGTTTCTGGCCTTGGAAGATTTTTTGCAGCAAGGCGGCAAATCTGACATCTCCCTGCTTAATCGTCTGAGATCACTGGAACTCTACGAGGACTTTGAGCGAAAGCTCACACACAGCAAGCAGCAGATAGAAAACTCCGATCGGCAAGATGCCGCCGCACTCTCTGATCGTCTCACTCTCATGCAGATGGACTATGAGCACCGAAAGTCTCTCAGGCTCAGTGAATTTAATCTACAGCAATATGCTGACCTGCAAGAGGTCGTCTTTATCAGTCAAAAACTCAGACACGCCTGTCTGATGCTCAGCCATGAGCGACTGACGAAGAGTTCCTACGACTATGGTATGACTGATCATCTCCTGAGCTATATACAGGATCGCGGACTCATGCAATATCCCGCTATCGCCCTTTATCATCACTTCTATCTCTTGGCTAGTGGCAAGGCCACAGATCTCTATGAAGAGTACCAGGAATTGCTCTTTAAGCACATCGATGGATTTCCTCTAGAAGAGCAGCAAGACTTTGTCATAGGCGCCATCAACTACTGCATCGCTCGGATTAACCGTGGCGAAGATGCCTACAGTAGACACCTCCTAGAACTCTACCAAGAAGGCATAGAAAATAAAATACTCTTCACAGACGGAAGACTCTCACGCTTCACTTACAGAAACGCCGCCGCCATCGGCATCAAGCTCAATGAACTCACTTGGGTGGCTAATTTTATTGAAGACAAGAAGCGTTTCCTAGATCCTCGCTATGCCGATAGCATCTATCGATTCAACAAGGCTCGCCTACTCTATCATTCTAGCCTCCATGATCAAGCTTTGGATCAGCTGTATCACACAGACTACGAAGATCAAATCCTAAGTCTAGCAGCACAAACTCTCAAGATGAAAATCTACTACGAGCAACAAGAAGATGCGCTACTAGAAAGCTTCATGGATAGTACAGAAAAAGCAGTAAGAAGAATGACCAAGTTAGGCTACCATCGAGAAAACTACCTAAAAGTGCTCCGCTATACGCGCATGGTGCATCGCGCATATGATCGCAACAGCCTAGAGCAGATAAAGGAAAAGATCAATTCTGAAGAGTCTCTTCTTGAGAGAAGATGGCTGCTAGAAAGAGTAGAGTTGAAGTGATGTATAGAGCAATCCTACAAATACGCTAGCGAGAAATATAGCTCTTCTACTTAACGCAGCTAAAACCCGTTGAATTTTTTTCTGAAGGAACTAGTTATAATTGAGACGTTGGTTCATTATGATTCCATGAAATAAAGGAAACATAACGGAGGATGCCGCATGGCGAAATAGATGATGTAGTCATTAGACGCTCTAGTGTCCTTGAGAATACACGATCGGGACAAAAGTAGTAACCTCTGGTTTGCAGCGCTTAAGACAGTAACTCTGGAAAAAAAACACGAAATAAAACTCTCCAATTCAACAATTGACGTCGACGATGATCTCTAAAATAACAGTATTTGCTATTCTCATTTTTCTGCCAAACCTTATGACAGGCCAGAGCCAAAAGGACTCTGTTATACAAATGATACACTCTCTGTCAGATACTAGCCTAAGCCACAGGCAGATCATGGAGCGTAGAGGGCTCATATCTATGTATCGCAGATCTCATCCCGAGCATGAAGAAGAATTAAAGGCAATAATTTTTCCTCCGAAGCCTGTAGATAGCTCACGTATAGACTGCTCCTTGCAGCAATCTGACTTTATAGATTGTATCCATTACAAAATAGTAACTCACCATGGACATTCTATCACACAGCACGATCTTGATTCTCTTCAATCACTCGCTAACAACAAAGACTGGCGAACCATAAAGATGTGCACTTACTATTTCTCGGATATTCAGAAAATTGAAGCATTAGACTTTGGAGAAATTGTTCATCCTCTCGTAGACATACTGTATTTTTCGTGGCGATTAAATCCTGATATCCAGCTATGGATGGCATACCATATGATACAAGAGGATTTTCCAGCCCAAGATTTCGATCACTTCTACTTAAGGTATATGCTAGATAATGAGTTCCCTTTATTTGAACAACTATTGGAAGCATACTCAAGTCATCCACAAGAAGACATAGCTCGTCGAGCACAATTTCATCTACAAGCTTTTAAAAAGAACTACATCAATGATAAATAATTTTACCCTCCCACACCACCTAGCATATTTTATAATTGCTGCGCTTTTTACAATCTCTACTGTAGAGGCACAGTCAGATATAGAAGTAACGTCCTATCCTATTCTCATACCCCCAGTAGCTACTAATGGCTCTATCCAGGTGGATGTGCTCAGTACAGCAGCTCCAGCACCTTATTTTTACAAACTGCTCGACGCTAATGGTTCACTACTAGCATCACAGTCAACCTCAAATTCTAGCCACGTCTTTACTGTTGTCAACCCAGGCGGCTACTGTGTGGAAGTTATAGACAATAGTGGCTGCGTGGCGAGATCTTGCTTTTCTGTTCAGCAATGCAGAGTAAGCAATTCTGGAAGCGATGTGGCTACTTTCTGTGTAGTAGTCATGGACGTCCCAACTATTCAGATGGGCTTATCAGAGTATCCCTATATTGATGGCGTCATAAATGATCAATTCTCTAATCAATATAATTTTTCTTGCCTCATAGATAGTACTCAATTGCATGTCATAACTGATACCGTCGTCATGGGACATCTAGTTGATGAACTCAGAGAAATACTTGACTATGACAGCTCAAATTACTCTATACATTACCAAGAAGAATACATCTCCTACAGTGATTACATCTATAAATTTGATGAAGAAAAAGATGAGCCTATTTGGATCAATCACGTATATGGATCTGGTGGTAGTTCTTCTATCAAGGTAAAAAATAATCCTACTGCGGAAATTACTGTCTCTACTATGAACTCAGGAACACTGGTAGTCTCCGCACCTCCTGATTCTGAATCAATACAAACTGCATACGACTTTTCCGTTTTTTCTATTTCAGGGAAGCTTATGTATCACGAGGATCGACTAATTGTCAACCCTCACGCAGGGACATTGGTTGATTTACCGAGATCATTGGTTTCAGGTTCCTATTTCGGTTTATTTCAGGACATAGAAAGTGGCGATGTCATTTCTGTCAAATTTGTAGTACTGCAGTAGTCTAGAGTTCTTAAATGTCTTTGGCTTTTATGCGAATCTCCTGACCAGGTTGATAGTAATTTCACCATCGCCGTTAAACCCAATTCGTGCATTAGGATTTTTGGTAAAAGTTTTTCAGCGACGTAACTAACTCTCAATCAAGGATATAAGCGATATATCATGAGTTTCGTTGGCGTAAGTATTTGTTACGGATGGATCTCGCCCATTTGTCATGAAGTGAGTGGAGTAATATGACCATTGTGCTTTGCTTCGACTGCGAGCCACATCTGCTTCAAGATCAAGCTCTTACCAGAGGTAGGCAGGCTAATCCTGCTCGACTTACGTTGTGAAGATGAGCCCGCTCGCCTTACGCAGTGAAGATGAGCCTGCTCGCCTTACGCAGTGAAGACGAGTCTCCAGAGCCGTTCATCGAGCGGCTGGCCATCGAGCGGCAGCCGAGATGAGCCGAGATGCACGTAGCTCGCTATCCCTCGTCAGAGAAGCACCTTATCTAATAGCACCTGTAGCTCTCGCTACGAAGCCTAATGCACTAATTGGGTTAAAGTGAATCAGTATACGATGATATTACTTAAATCTTAGTTCCGCTTATCCACCTCCCCATACTTCCTCCAGCTCCACCACATAGCAAAGAGGCCACCAAGGATAAAGGGAATACTGAGCAATTGTCCCATGTTGTAGCTCATACCATCCTCAAAAGCAACTTGATTGATCTTAAAGTACTCTACCACAAATCTAGAAACGAAGAGGAGCACAAAGAATAGCCCGAAGAGAAATCCATGTTTGCGCCTTAGATCTGTGCGGTGATAGAGTGTAAAGAGAATGATAAATATGATCAAGTAACTCAGCGACTCATAAAGCTGACCAGGATGTCTGACCACATCATCCACTCTGCGAAATATCACGCCATAGTCGCCATCAGTGGGCTTACCTAAGATCTCAGAATTGAAAAAATTGGCCAACCTGATAAAAACAGCCGTAAGCGATCCACCCACTGCGACCTTGTCCAATATCTGCATCAGCGGTTCCTTGTACTTACGCGCGTATAGTACGATGGCTATAAATACTCCGAGGATACCACCATGACTGGCCAGTCCTTGATAGCCAGTAAAGTTGAATTCGCCTTCTATAAATCTAAAGGGCAGGATCATCTGCAGTGGATGCTGCAAGTAGTACTCTGGCTCATAGAAAAGACAGTGACCAAGTCGCGCTCCCAAGATCGTAGCAAAGAATACATAGAAAGCCAGTGTATCCAGCCTTTCTAGACTCAGACCTTCACGCTTGTACATGCGCTTTACGACTGTATAGCCTAGTGCCAAGCCAGTTACAAAGAGTAGTCCGTAGTAGCGCAGTTCAAACTGCCCTATCCTAAGTAGTACAGGATCTATATCCCAATCAAGTATCATAAGCGCATGGTTCACATCGCCAAAGCTAGGACTATTCCGATCATACAGGCATGCCCGTCATAGATCGAAGGATAGGAAAACAAAAATTACCGCTTGGTCCCAGAAAATACATTGACTCCCGTAGGTAGTGGATTACCTGAAGCTCTGCGATGAGCCACTACCTGTCCCGTATGCCACATAGCATCAGCCAGTGGACCATTGAGCACATTCCAGAAAGGATAGGGATCACTCTGTACTTCGCCTCGCTGAAAGATAATCGTCTGCTCCGAGAGACTCTGATCATCTTGAGCCCTGAGTATCTGACTGGTCTTCCATAGATAATCGAGCGTACGAGCCCTCATCTGCTCATGTGTGAGTTCTTCCTTATCGGCAGACCGTCCTGTAGGCTGGCGTTGTGCTGCATTGTAGACCACTTCGGCCAGGCCTAGGATGTGCTCCATGGTCTCGCGGACAGTACGACTAGATGCTGAGGCCTTGTAATCCAGATCTTTCTCTCTGAGATCATGCGTAGCCCAGTGATACCTAAATCCCAGCGCATCTACCATACGAGCAGCGACAGTGCTTGCCGTGTAGTCTGCAGGCGCCTCTGGTATGGATGCGAAGGGAAGGTCTTGCGGTACATCTGAGCTAGGTGCGCCTTCTCTGCGGACATAGATGCCATCTATATAAGTCGATGTCCACTTCTCATCTTCCTGCACCCCCACTCTGAGTTGGCACTGATCTACACCGCGATATCTCCAGCGATCCGTCATCGCTTGTCCTTCATATTCGTAGTGGTACGCTAGTCCTCCATCAGAGAATTCTACAGTTCCCTCAGCAACTGACTTGTCTCCCACCATCTCTTCAAATCGGATGACGCCCTGCTGATCTAACCATCGAGTTCCTATTTGCTCCTTGGTAACTGTCAGGAACCGACCATCAGCATAGGTACGAGACACACTGCGGATACGGTCTTGATCTTCCTCATAGCTCAAGCTGACACTATGGTACCAGTCGCTACCATCTTGCCACGTATCAGAGAGATACCACGTACCTCCCAGTACGGGAAGGAAGGCCTCACGAAGCTCCGTTACTTCATCCTGAGCACAGAGCAGCGCACTGCTTCCTATACACACCATGATACCTAGACCAATCATCTTTGTTTGTCTCATGGAGCAAAGATCCACAGAATCCCTCATTACAGCTAAGATCTCGCGTTTACTACACTTGACTATCGTACGATGTAGGAATCTCAAGAGCTAGGAGATGAGCGGTAAAAATTCATCAAGACAAGCTTAGAATGCAAGGCCGGAACTCCCTGGGGCAATCGCGTATTATCGTAGGATGCCGATAAGCTTCAGCCATCATGACTTAGGCACTACCCATTTCGCGTATATTTGGAAATAAATTTCCAAATCAAAATCTTCCAACTATGCGTTCCGAATCCTTTGGTGAGTACATCCGTCGACTGAGGCGCAAGAAAGACTTGTCCCTTAGAATTGTAGGTGCTGAAATCGAAATTGATCAATCTACATTGTCTAAAATAGAAAGAGGTGAAAAGCTTGCCCCACAATACATCATTAAACCTCTTGCCAAACTATACGATGAAGATTACAGGAAATTTCAGACTAAATACTTGAGCGAAAAGCTATATCATGAAGTTAAAGAAATCGACTATGCACTGGAAGCGATTGAAATCACTAAGAGAAGATTGAGGTTTGAGAAAAAAGGAACTAGGTCAAACCATAAAAGAGTTTTACTTCTAGATAAGTTAACAAGCTATTTAGAGAATAGCCCAATTCAGAAGGCGTGGTTATTTGGGTCTTTTGCAAGGGATGAAGCACAGTTTGACAGCGATATTGATCTTCTCATACAACTACAGAAATCCGCCAATATCGATTTACTCGACTTCATAGGCATCACACATGATCTTGAGGACTTGCTAGCAAGAAATGTTGATGTGGTGCAACAAGGCACCTTGAATAAAAGCATAGAGAAAATCGTACATGAAGAAAAAGTCCTCATCTATGAAAAATAATGAGGACAAAGAGCGATTGGAGCATATGAAAACGGCAATTGATAAAATAGAGAGATATACAGAAGATATCGATCTAGATGGCTTCGAACGCAGCGAAATGACACAAGACGCTGTATATAAGAATCTCGAAATTATAGGTGAAGCTGCTTACAAAATCTCAGAAGAGACGAAGGAAATATGGGACCATATAGAATGGAGAAAAATTGAAGGACTCAGACACAAACTCGTTCATGACTACTACAAAATTGATCTTGGAATTATTTGGCAAACAAAGAGTAAAAGCCTGCCTCAATTAAAGGTTGATATTGAGAAAATTCTAAAAGAGGGCTCACAACAGGGAAGGGCCGTCTACAACGCGTAAAGCGCTCATCATAATGGAAGCTTACTATTAGATAAACATCATTGTATAGGTGAAAATGCGTAGGGCAGATTTTCCAAGGCAAGGCGAGTACCGCGTTTAGCTATCTATATGCCCTGTAGACAGCTATACGCCATGCTCTCATCATAGATCCGTCATGGAGATAGGCACCATCTTGCTGCTTCTGTCAGTGCATGATGATCCTATCTTTGTAGCTTGACCACATTGATCAAAGTGACAAGCATCTATGAAAATATCCCTATCCTGGCTCCAAGACTATATCGACCTTGACCTTCCGGCAGAGCGTATCAGTGAGATTCTCACTGCGATCGGCCTAGAAGTAGAGGGCTCTGAGGAGATCGAATCTGTGCAAGGTGGCCTACGAGATATCGTAGTAGGCCACGTGCTCACCTGCGAGAAGCATCCAGATGCGGACAAGCTTAAGGTGACGACCGTAGATGTAGGTCGAGCAGAGCCCTTGCAGATTGTATGTGGCGCGCCCAATGTAAATACCGGCCAGAAAGTACCTGTAGCTATCGTAGGAGCATGCATCTACACTGGACCTGATGAATCATTCCAGATCAAGCGCAGTAAGATCCGCGGTGTAGAATCACAAGGTATGATCTGTGCTGCAGACGAGCTCGGCCTAGAATCGGATCATAGCGGAATCATGGTCCTCGATGAGGACGCTGAGGTCGGCACTCCAGGAGCGCAGTACTTTGAGGTGGAAACAGATACCATCTACGATATCGGGCTCACCCCCAATCGCAGTGACGCAACATCACATATGGGTGTAGCTCGTGACTTACATGCCTACCTCAGTGTACATCACGACTACAAGCAGCCACTTAGGATACCATCTACGGAGACCTCAAAAGCCGCACAGAGCACTAGCATCAGTGTAGAGATAAAGACGCCAGAGGCATGTCCTCGGCTCAGCGCTGCAGCACTCGGCAAAGTCAAGGTAGGTGAATCACCAGCATGGCTCCGTCGTAGACTAGAGAGCATAGGCGTACGATCGATTAATAACATTGTAGACATCACTAATTACATCTTGCACGACATGGGGCAGCCGCTTCATGCCTATGATATGACACAAGTAGCTGACCGGCAACTTCGTGTCAAGTTTTTATCGGAGAATAGCAAGTTCACCACGCTTGATGGTGTAGAGCGAAGCCTGGCATCTACGGATCTCATGATCTGTGATGGAGCCGATAAGCCGCTTTGCATGGCCGGTGTATTCGGTGGTGAAGGGAGTGGAGTGACAGAGAGTACCACAGATATATTTCTTGAAAGTGCACACTTTGATGCACAGACCATCCGTCGCACCAGCATGTCGCATTTTCTGCGGACAGATGCCGCTCAGGTATTTGAAAAGGGCAGCGACCCTACGATTACCCGTAGAGCTCTCGAGCGCGCTATAGCACTTATGGGAGAGCTCGCAGGAGCTCAACTTGCTAGTTACATTATCGACCATACACCAGTCGAGCTGAAACCCGTCACGTGCCAAGTGAGATGGTCCAGAATTGACCTGCTGATTGGCAACAAGATTCCTCAAGAGACGACAAAGACAATCTTGAAAGCACTTGGTTTCAAGCTTTTGGGCGAAAGCCCCACCGCCCTCACAGTAGAGGTGCCAGCAAGTCACGCTGATGTCCTGCGTGAGGTGGACGTCATAGAGGAGATCCTCCGCATCTATGGATTTAATCAGATCGAGATCAGCAGTACGAGCAACTACGCACTCATCCCTACAGAGTATCCGAGCAATCACTATCTGCGTGAGCAAGTGAGCCAGTTACTCACGGCACGCGGCATGGCAGAAATGATGGGTATGTCTCTCACTACGGCCGACCGAGCTGATATATGTGAGATAAATGATCAGCTCGTACACATCAATAATACGAGCAATGTCGATCTCTCGATCATGCGCCCAAGCGTCATAGTCAGTGGTCTCGAGAGCATCAAGAACAATATCAATCGTCGTCAACTCGAGCTGCGTCTGTACGAATACGGTCGATCCTATCGCCAGTCTGACGCCGGCTATGATGAGCAGGAGTCACTCTGTATCTATGTCACTGGTCAGAGTGATACGCACTGGATCGAGGGACAGCAAGCTACAGACTTCTACGAGCTCAAGTCCCATGTAGACGCTGTACTCAGACGACTGGGCATCCGATCCTATCAGCAGAGCGAGTCAGATCATAGCTTGCTTGATTACGGTCTACATTACCATCGTGGGCCGCGATCGATGGTTCATCTGGGCAGGGTGTCACGTGAGGCTACGCGCAGTCTCGGCATCGATCAGGAAGTGTATGTGGCAGAGCTATCGTGGGAGACCGTGAGGGCTTTCGCCCAAAAGTCTGAGATCAATATCGTAGCACCAAGCAAATACCCAGCAAGCCGTCGTGATCTTGCCCTCATGCTGCCCGAGCGAGTCCAGTTCGAAGAGATAAGAAGCCTATCGATGAAAGCCGGTAAGCCTTATGTGACGGATGTATCCCTGTTTGACGTGTATGCACCAGAGGATATGAAGGCTCAGGGCCAAAAGTCATACGCCATACAGCTCACTTTCCAGAGTGCAGATAAGACGCTCAAAGACAAGGAGATAGACAAGGCTATACAGAAGATTACTAGCACACTTCAAGCTAAGTTAGGAGCTGAGATCCGCAAGTAGTAGGCTATAGCAGCATCTCGATTTTAGCACTATCTTTGCTATATGTCTGTCAACCACAAGATCGATGAGCTAGAAGCTAAGATGAAAGCATTCGTCGGTAAGTGGTTGGAAGTCAACGAGAAATTACTTACAGTCACTAGAGAAAAAGAAGAACTCCAGAGACAGTTAGACGCATTTTCCGTAAAGGGGATCCAGCCAGGATCAGAGCAGCCTACAAGCGTGTCAGACACATCTGATACACAGGCTGTGCGTGCTGAGTTGGATAAGTATATACATCAAGTCGATGAGTGCATCGACTTAGTCAATCAGTTATAATCTGGGATGGCAGACGAGGAAGAAAGAAATATAGATCTCATGATAGCAGGACGCTCCTACTCTCTCCGTATCAAGCGGAAAGATGAGCTCAATATCAGAAAGATCGCCGATGAGATCAACACCAAGGTGAAGAATCTCCAGCTTTCCTATACTCGCAAGGACAAGCAAGATTGCCTGTGCATAGCCCTCCTCACTTACGCTGTAGATAATTACAAGCTGAAACACCAGACACCAGCAGATGATGAAGACACTGCCGATCGCCTGGACCAATTGACAGCCCTCCTGGACGAATACGTATAGCTAAGCTCACAGAGTTCTTGATTACATCATAGTTATAAATCAAGACATATGGATATCATGATCATCGGAGGACTTATCCTCGGTCTGATCGTAGGATTTGGCATAGCATTCGCCATATTCAGCCGCAGAGCCAAGGCAGACCTTGCCGAGCAAAACAAACAAGCCGATCTCCTCAAGCGAGAGGCCGACCTAGCATCTCAGCGCAAAATCGCCTCAGCAGAAAATCAAGCCGAGAAGATCATAGCCAAGGCAGAAGCTAAGAACGAGTCGATCAAGCAAAAGAAGATTCAAGAAGCTAAGGGTAAATATTCTCAGTTGCGCTCAGACTTTGAAAGTTTCAAAGCAGAGCACAAGGTAGAGATGAAAGATCGCGAAAATCAAGTGGTGAATCGCGAGCGAGATCTCAAAGACCGCTTCAAAGAACTTCACACCAAGGAAGAAGCATTTGAGTCAAAAGAAGCGGAGAGTAATTCGATCCGCGAGAATCTAGAAAAGCAGCTCAAAATCGTATCTAAGAAGAAAGAAGAGCTGGATAAGAGCCAAGAAGTGCACATCAAGAAGCTGGAGAGCATAGCACAGCTTACACAGACAGAAGCCAAAGAGGAACTCCTCAGTGCAGTGAAAGCTAAAGCAGAAAATGATGCGCTCGCTTATGAGAAGCGTGCACTAGGTGAAGCCAAGCTACGAGCTAATAAGGACGCTAAGAAGATCATCATCGAGAGCATCCAGCGCATGTGTGCTGAGTACACGATCGAGAACACCGTCAGCGTGTTTAATCTTGATAGCGATGACATCAAAGGACAGATTATCGGACGTGAAGGAAGGAATATCCGAGCGCTCGAGGCTGCCACTGGCGCTGAGATCGTAGTCGATGATACACCAGAAGCGATCATCATCAGTAGCTTCGATCCGATCCGTAGAGAAGTATGCAGACTAGCACTGAAGCGACTAGTAGCCGATGGCAGGATCCACCCAGCACGTATAGAAGAAGTAACCGCCAAGGTTAAGAAACAGCTGAACGAACAGATCGTAGAAATCGGTGAACGTACGGTGATTGATCTAGACATCCACGGTCTAGACGCCTACCTGGTCCGTATGGTGGGTCGTATGAGATTCAGATCTAGTTACGGTCAGAATCTCCTGAAGCACTCCATGGAAACTGCTAATCTCTGCGCCGTGATGGCAGCAGAAGTAGGACTCTCACCTAAGCAAATTAAACTCGCCAAGCGCGCAGGACTCCTGCATGATGTGGGTAAAGTAGCGGAGGAGGAATCAGAGCTGTCTCACGCAATCCTAGGTATGGAGATGTGTAAGAAGCATGGCGAGCACCCTACAGTCCTCAATGCCGTAGGAGCTCACCACGATGAGATGGAAATGGACAACATCATCTCACCGATCGTACAAGCCTGTGATGCCATCTCAGGGGCACGACCAGGAGCGAGACGCGAGATCCTAGATAGCTATCTCAAGCGACTCAAAGACCTAGAAGATCTAGCACTTGCCTACGATGGCGTAGAGAAAGTCTATGCCATGCAAGCAGGACGAGAACTTCGTGTCATCGTAGAATCAGAGAAAGTAACAGATGACTATGCTGATGACCTATCCTTCCAGATCAGTAAGAAGATCGAAGAGGAAATGCAGTATCCTGGACAGATCAAAGTGACTGTGATCCGTGAGAAGCGCGCCACGAGCTTTGCTCGATAGATCTTACGAAATCCAATAATAAGAAAGGCTCTGAACGCTTCCGTTCAGAGCCTTCTTTGCTTACACCCAATTCGTGCATTAGGATTTTAGGTAAATGTTTTTCAACGATGTAACTGGCTCTCAGTCAGGACGATAGGCCATATATCGCAAGTTTTGCTAGTGTAAGTTTTTGTTACAGATGGATTTCGTCCATTTGCCATTAAGCGAGTGGTGTGATATAACCATTGTGCTTTGCTTCTGCTGCGAGCCACATCTGCTTCAAGATCAGGCTCCTACCAGAGGTAGGCAGGCTTATCCTGCTCGCCTTACGAAGTGAA
>ENA-ORXU01000332-ORXU01000332.1-marine-metagenome-genome-assembly--contig:-NODE-332-length-57305-cov-7.427203_pt1 | contig 57305 bp, 48 predicted proteins | sample MGYA00237869_ERZ511484 | MGnify/ENA metagenome assembly ERZ511484 | reverse complement strand
CTGTGCGTTGCGGCCAGCGCCATCGCACCGTCGCGGCAGGCTTGCCGGTCGGCTCGCTGTTCGGCTCGCTGTTCGGCCCGCTGTCCGGCCCGCTGTCCGACCCGCGTTTCGGTCTTGGCCGCGCGAACCCTCTTCCCCAGTCATTGCAATACCGTCATTTCATCGCCGTCAAGGTGACGACATGCTTCACCCGGCCCGCTGGCGTGCATGTTGCTCCTGTCAGCCAACGCTCGTCGGTCCGGTCCTCTCGACCGGGTCCGTGATGGAGCGTCGGTGACCGTCCGGGCTTCGATCTCATCCCCCTGTCGCTTTTCTCCAACGTCCAGAACCCCTCTATGAGCACATCCTCCCCCGACCAGTCCGATCTGGTTCGCAAGCGAATCCTGGTCACCGGCGGTGCCGGATTCCTCGGCTCGCACCTGTGCGAGCGGCTGCTGGCGGATGGCCAGGAGGTCATCTGCATGGACAACTACTTCACCGGGCGCAAGCAGAACATCGCGCACCTGCGCGACCACCCGGATTTCGAGGTCATGCGCCACGACGTGACCTTCCCGATCTACCTGGAGATCGACGAGATCTACAACCTGGCCTGCCCGGCCTCGCCGGTGCACTACCAGCACGATCCGGTGCAGACCACCAAGACCAGCGTCCACGGCGCGATCAACATGCTGGGGCTGGCCAAGCGTACCGGCGCACGCATCTTCCAGGCATCGACCAGCGAGGTCTACGGCGATCCGCAGGTGCACCCGCAGACCGAGGACTACTGGGGGCACGTCAATCCGATCGGCCTGCGCTCCTGCTACGACGAGGGCAAGCGCTGCGCCGAGACCCTGTTCTTCGACTACCACCGCCAGCACGGGCTGAACATCAAGGTCGGGCGCATCTTCAACACGTACGGTCCGCGCATGCATCCGGCCGACGGACGCGTGGTGTCCAACTTCATCGTCCAGGCGCTGACCGGCGAGCCGATCACCATCTACGGCGAAGGCCAGCAGACCCGTTCGTTCTGCTATTGCCTCGACCTGATCGAGGCGTTCGTGCGGCTGATGGGCACCCCCGACGAGTTCACCGGTCCGGTCAACATCGGCAACCCCGGCGAGTTCACTATCCGGCAACTGGCCGAGAAAGTCATCGAGATGACCGGCTCCAGCTCCGAACTCACCTTCCTCGATCTGCCCAGCGACGATCCGACACAGCGCAAGCCCGACATCAGCCTGGCCAAGGAGAAGCTGGGCTGGGAGCCGAAGGTGGCGCTCGAGGAAGGCCTTCGTCACACGATCGACTATTTCGATGCGCTGCTCAAGCGCGAGGGCAAGGTGAGCCCGCCGATGCAGCTCGTCCACAACACGATCAAGGAGGCCTAGGCCATGAAGGGGATCATTCTGGCGGGAGGTTCGGGCACCCGGCTGCACCCGATGACCCAGGTGGTCTCCAAGCAGATGCTGCCGGTGTACGACAAGCCGATGGTCTATTACCCGCTCAGCACGCTGATGCTGGCGGGCATCCGCCAGATCCTGCTGATCTCCACGCCGCGCGATCTGCCGCTGTTCGAGCAGTTGCTCGGTGACGGCCATCAGTGGGGCATCGACATCGAGTACGCGGTGCAGGCCTCGCCGGACGGGCTTGCGCAGTCGTTCCTGATCGGCGAATCGTTCATCGGGGATGACGGTGTCGCGCTGATCCTGGGCGACAACATCTTCCACGGTCACGATCTGAGCACATCGCTGAAGAAGGCGGTCGCACGGCCCTCCGGGGCCAGCGTGTTCGCCTACCACGTCGCCGATCCGGAACGCTACGGTGTCGTCGCGTTCGATGCGGCCGGGCGGGCGACCGACATCGAGGAGAAGCCGCTGCAGCCCAAGTCCAGCTACGCGGTCACCGGCCTGTATTTCTACGACAACGACGTCGTCGAGATCGCGCGGGCCGTCAAGCCTTCCGCGCGGGGCGAGCTGGAGATCACCGATGTCAACCGCGCCTACCTGGAGCGAGGGGATCTGATGGTCGAGGTGATGTCGCGCGGCTTCGCCTGGCTGGACACCGGTACCTGCCAGTCCCTGCTGGAGGCCGGCCAGTTCGTGCAGACGCTGGAGAGCCGGCAGGGGGTCAAGGTCGCCTGTCCCGAAGAGGTGTCCTGGCGACAGGGCTGGATCGACGACGAGGCCCTGCTGACGCTCGGTCATTCGCTCGAGAAGAGCGGGTACGGCCGGTACCTGCATTCGCTCGTCGCCGAGCGGCAGGCGCTCGCCTCGTACCGCCTGGCGGCCTGATCGATCGGTGCGCGGCGTCGTCCGTCGGACGCCGAACCTCGCCCGGCCGGTCGATATCATCACATCGGGGCGATGATGCAACGCGTACGCGTCAATTGGCGAGCGATGCGGCGACGCCTGCCGACCCGTCGGCTCGATCGTTGGCTGAAGCGCTGGACGAGTCGCTGGCCGAATAGCCGGCTCGGCAGGCTGCCCGGGCGGCGGGCCGCGGGCGCGAGCGCGCTGCCCGGCTGGCCGCTCACGGTGCACGACACCGTGCGCCACTTCGCGAACCCCGGTCCGGCCTTCGAACCGGCTGCCACGCTCGCTCGCCCGGATCACACGCGTGCTCGCGCGATCGCTTTCTACCTGCCGCAGTTCCACGCGTTCGATCAGAACGATGGCTGGTGGGGGCACGGCTTCACCGAATGGCGCAATGTGGCCCGTGGCATGCCCAGGTTCGCCGGGCACTACCAGCCCCGCATACCCCGTGACCTGGGCTTCTACGATGCCACCCATGCGCCGACGCTGATCGCTCAGGCGGCGCTGGCGCGCGCGGCCGGCATCGACGCGTTCTGCTTCTACTACTACTGGTTCGATGGCCAGCGACTCATGGACGAGCCGCTGGACGCGTTCCTGAGGGCGGATGTGGATCAGGAGTTCTGCCTGATGTGGGCGAACGAGAACTGGACCCGGCGCTGGGACGGTCGGCAGGACGATGTGCTGATCGAGCAGTCCTATCGAGAGGAAGACGAGAGCGCGTTCATCACGGATACGGCCCGTTACCTGTCGCACCCGCGCTACTCGCGCGTGGCCGGCAGGCCACTGTTCGTGCTGTACCGCGCGGCGGAGCTGCCGGATGCCCGTCGCACGCTGCAGCGCTGGCGTCGGTGCTGGCGCGATCTGCTGGGCGTGGAGCCCTGGATCATCATCGCGCAGAGCTACGACGACCGGGATCCGCGGACCTTCGGGGCGGACGGGGCGATCGAGTTCCCGCCGCACAAGGTGTCGCGCGGAATCGGAGACCGGCGATCCGAGCATCGTGTGCTTGACGATCGGTTCACCGGGCACCTGCGTCACTACCGCGACATGGTCGCGCGCTCGCTGGACGAGCCGCCGAGCGACTATCCGCTGATCAAGACGGTGTCGCCGCACTGGGACAACGACGCACGGCGCGAAGGGGCCGGCGTCACGTTCCACGGCTCCACGCCGGCCAACTACGAACGCTGGCTGAGCGGTGCGGTGGAGCTGGCCATCGCCCGGCCGTTCGCCGAGGAGCCGTTGCTGTTCATCAACGCGTGGAACGAGTGGGCGGAGGGTGCGTGTCTGGAACCGGACGTGCACCTGGGCAGCGCCTGCCTGAACGCCACGCGTCGCGTGCTGGCCGCGCCCGCCTCGGTACCCGGACCGGCCCGCGCCCGCCGGGTGCTGCTGGTCGGCCACGATGCGCATCCGAATGGGGCGCAGATGCTGCTGCTCGAACTCGCTCGCTGCTTGAAGGGCGTGCACGGGTTCGACGTCACGATCCTGCTGCTGGGTAGCGGTGCGCTGCTTGCACGCTACCGTTCGATCGCGACCACGCATGTCATCGCCAGCCCGCACGATCGGCTCGTGCCCGAATTCCTGGCGCGCGAGGCGTTTCCGATGGCGCTGTGCAACACTGCGGTGACCGGAGCGCTGGTGCCGGCCATCGCCGCGACCGGTGCGCGCATCGTCTCGCTGATCCACGAGATGCCGACCCTGCTGCGCGAACGGGCACTCGAACGCGAGCTGCACGCCATCGGGGCCGGGGCAGACGAGGTGGTGTTCCCGGCGCGGATCGTCCAGAGCGGTTTCGAGCAGTTCGTGCCGCGCTACGCCGCCCGTGCGACGGTCCGCGCCCAAGGGCTGTACCGGGCGCCGGTGCCCGACGCCGCGGCACGTGCTCGCGAGCGCTCGGCGCTCGGTATCGTGGAGGGGTGCCCGCTGATCATCAACGCAGGCTACGCGGATCGGCGCAAGGGGTTCGACGTGTTCGTGGAAGCGGCCCGCGCCTGGTTCGACACCGGACGCGATGCCCGCTTCGTCTGGTTCGGTACGCGGGCGCCGGCGATGAGCGCCTGGTGGAACGAGCGCGCGAACGACGGTCTGGACGAGCGCATCGAGGTGAGACCGTTCACCGACCGGATGGCGCACTGGTACTCGGCCGCCGACGCGGTACTGATCGGCTCGCGCGAGGACCCGTACCCCACGGTGGCACTGGAGGGCCTGTCGTGCGGGCTGCCGGTGGTGGCCGTCGCCGGGTGCACGGGCCTGGACGAGCTGCTGGCGGAGCACGGCGCACTGGCACCGAGCGGGTGCCCCGGCGATATCGTCGGGACGCTGGCGGCCGCGCTGCGGGATGACACCGGGCCCGCCCGTGCGGCCCGCATCGAGCGGATCGCCCGTGACTACCGCTTCGAGGACTACGCGGCGCAGTTGCTGCGCTTGCTCGATCCGGCAAGTCGCCCTGTTTCCGATGTCGACGTGCAAGGCTGAGCGGGTCGACGGATGGCCTGCTTGATGCTTCGCCATGGGTCGAGCTTCGGCCCCCGAGCGACATGAGCGCCAGACCCGTTTCAAACGCATCACCCGAGGCCGAGGAGGCCAGGCCGTCGAGCGGCGACGCCAGGCCGGCAGGTGCCGGCCTCATCGGCGCGCCGTCTTCGCCGGCCGCCAACGATCCGGACGAGCCGCCCGGGCCCGCCGGGCCCAGCAACCTGATCAAGCGTACCGCGGACGAGATCTATGGCCTGATGGCCCAGGTGCACGACATCCGCGAGGACCTGCTCGCGCACGGCGTGCAGTTCCACATGCTGAACGCACTGATCGAGATGGGCGTTCACGACAAGCCGGACGAGCAGGCGAAGATGATCGTCACGGCGGTCGAGGCGTCGGTGAAGGCGCACGGCCCCCAGGCCATCGAGCGTCAGGAACTGGTCCATCATCTGGACGAGCTGGTGGTGCTGGAGAAGGATTTGCGGCACGTGCGTCACGTGGCTGCCCAGCAAGGTGTGCACATGCAGGCGCTCAATCACCTCACGCAACTGATGCGACTGAACCCGGGCGATCGGGGCACGCACGCCGTGAACATGCTGGTGGCCTATGCCGAGGCGGCCGGTATCGACCTGTCAGCCTCGCGAGCCGTTCTCGATGGCATCGAGCAGGAGAACGCATCGGTCCTGCCGGACATCGATCGCTCGGCGCTGCACCCGGATCGCTCCGCGATCCGGCTGTTCGCCCGGCACGTGGTCATCGGCTTGGCGCTGACGGTGCTGATGTTCTGGGTCGTGCTGTAGCGGTCCGGTAGCCCGTCGGGGTCGACCTCCGTGCGGGTCGACGCCTGTCGTGTTCAACGCCTGTCGTAGCGGGCGGTGGTCAGCGCGGCGGCGACCAGCCGCAGCCTGTGCCGCCGACCCGGACGGGCGAACCCGCCGCGGATCAGCCGGCTCGTCGACCGCCATCTTGCCTCCGGAAGACCCAGGCAGGCGACGAAGTCCTCGAGCGTGTCGCGATCGGCGCCGCGTGGCACCGGTCGATGCCCGTCGCCCAGGAGCAGCGCCTGCAGGACCTGGCGTCGACCGTCTTCCATGAACGGCACCCTGAAGTCGCGACGCAGCAGCTTGCCGAGCGTGGGCGGACCGGCGCCGCCGTCCAGCGCGCCGACCGAGTTGCTGACGTTGTCCCGGTGTATCCGGTAGTCCACCAGGGCCTCGTTCACGAATCCGCGGGCACCGTACAGCTCCGCCATCAATCCCAGCCACCAGTCGTGCACGTGCAGCCCCGTCGGGAAGGGATGCGCCAGTTCGATCAGGGCGCGGTTGAGCAGGCAGGTGTTGCCCATGACGCCCGACTGCCCGAGCATCACCGCCACGCTGCGCGATGCACTCGTGGCGTAGCCGCGATAGCGGACGAACGAGGGGGCCAGCTCGCGGCCGGTCGCGTCGATCATGCGCAGGTCCGAATGCACCAGCAACGGGGTGTGCGCACCCAGGCGGGCCTCCAGCAGCTGCATTTCCCGAACGCAGGCCTCCAGCCTGCGCGGGTGCCACACATCGTCCTGGTCCGCGAGCGCGACGTGGCGGTGACCGGCGGCGTGCAGCTGCCGAAGGCCTCGTTCGATGTTGCGCACGATGCCGACGTTGTCGGCGTGCGCGACGACGCTCGGCGAGAGCGGGTGCTGCGTCAGGATATCGAGCGTGCCGTCGTCCGAGGCATCGTCGTGCACGAACAACGTGGCGGGAAGGGTCTGGGCGGCGATCGAGTCGAGCTGTCGAGCGAGGTAGCGCTCGCCCCGGTAGCTGCACAGCAGCACGGCGATCCCCGAAGGCGGGGCAGGGCGCTGCGCGTTGATCGGTCCGGGTTGCATCCGCGGGAGGGGCTGCAGCAAGCGTGCCACGCTTTGGGGGCTGCATCGCAGTATCGAGGATCCAGCGACGATCGTGCGGCGAAGCCGTCCCGTCCGGCGCAGAAACTGCTGCTGCAACGCCGCCGTCACCGGTTGCTGCCGATTCCATCGATGCTGAGCTCCAACGTTCGACCGAACGCGTCACCGTCGCCACGCATCGGCGTGGTCACCAGTCGTGGCCTGCGACGGGTGGGCAACCTGGCGCGATTTCTCGACCTGGACGAGGTGCTGTCGCCCGCCGAGCTCGCCCGGTCCGGGCACTCGGCCCATTGCGTGCTCGCCTGGGGACGAAAGCCGAGTGCACGGCGTGCAGAATCACTCGCCCTGGAGCTCGGCGTTCCGCTGATCCGCGTCGAGGACGGCTGGATACGCAGTGCGTCGCCCGATGCGCACGCCCCGTCCGTGTACTCGTTGCTGGTGGACGAAACCGGGGTCTACTACGATGCCGGCGCGCCCAGCGCGATCGAGCGCTTCCTGGCCGATGACGAGGCGGTCGCCGCTGCCTGCACCGAGGAGGCGATGCGGCACTCGGCGGCGCTTCGCCGGCGCATCGTCGACCTGGAGATCACCAAGTACAACTACTGCCGGCGCGCCGCGGTGCCGCAGACGCCGTTCGTGCTGGTGATCGACCAGACGCTCGGCGATGCCTCGGTCGATCATGGCGCGATGGATCGGCAACGCTTCGTGGAGATGCTCGATGCGGCCATCCGGGAGAATCCGTCGATCGAGGTGCTGGTCAGGTCGCACCCGGACGTGGTGGCCGGTCGTCGGTCCGGTTACCTGATGGAGGCGGCGATCGCCCGCGGTGTGCGCGTCTGTCCCGGTGACGACAACCCGATGACATGGCTCAAGCGCGCCGAGCGGGTGTACGTCGGCACCTCGCAACTGGGCTACGAGGCATTGCTGGCGGAGCGCCCGGTCAGCGTGTTCGGGCTGCCGTTCTACGCCGGTTGGGGCTTGACGACGGATCGGCAGGCGCACCCGCGGCGCAACGCCGTCCGATCGGTGGACGAGCTGTTCCACGCCGCGCACGAACGGCTCGCGCGATACGTCTCGCCGGTCACCGGGAATGTCTGGACCCTGTCGGACTGCATCGACCATGTGCACGAGCAGCAGCGGATGTTCGCGCGCAATGCACGCGATCACCTGTGCATCGGCATCACCCGCTGGAAGCAGGGTTACCTGGCGGACTACCTGAAGTCGCCCGACGGGTCTGTGCGCTTCGGGCGCCCGGCCCATCGCAGGCCCACCGACGCGATGGTCACCTGGAGCTTTCGGCGCATGCCCGAGCGGGGACCCGACGAGTCGAGCGCGCTGATCCGGGTGGAGGACGGGTTCGTTCGATCCAGCGGCCTGGGTTCGGACTTCGTGGCGCCGGGTTCGCTGGTGTTCGATGCCAGCGGGCTCTACTTCGATTCGTCCGCACCGAGCGATCTGGAGATGCTGCTCGGCACGCACGACTGCACCGCGGCCGAGCTGGCCCGTGCGGCCCGGCTCCGGGAACTTCTGCTGGAGGGCGCCCTGACGAAATACAATCTTGGCACCGACCGTCTGGCCATGCCGGTGCCGGACGACCAGCGCATCGTGCTGGTGACCGGTCAGGTCGAGGATGACGAATCGATCAAGCGCGGGACCGCCGAGGTGTCGACCAACACCGCGCTGCTGCAATCGGTACGAAAGCGCTGCCCGGGCGACTGGATCGTCTACCGCCCGCATCCGGACGTGCAATCGGGCAACCGGTGCGGTCGGGTCGACGAGTTCACGCTGCAAAGCTGTGCGGACGCGATCGACGAGGGCAGCGCGATCACCGAGCTGATCGAAAGCGCCGACGAGGTTCATACGATGACCTCCCTGACAGGATTCGAAGCGCTGCTCAGGGGCACGCCGGTGGTGACCTGGGGGTCGCCGTTCTACGCCGGATGGGGATTGACCATCGACCAGGGTTCGTTGCCGCGGCGCACCCGCAAGCGCACGCTGGAGGAGCTGGTGTTCCTGACGCTCATCGCCTATCCGCGCTACCTGGATCCGCGAACCGGCGAGTTCATCGATGCGGAGACGCAGGCGATGATGATCGCTCGCCACCGCGAGGAACACACCGCGTCACGGTGGGGACGGCGCAGCCTCATGCGGGCGCGCAACCTGATGCAGGGGCTTCGTCATGCGGCGTGATGTCTTGCTGTTGCAGGGTCCGATCGGGCCGTTCTTCTCCCGCTTCGCCGGCGACCTGGAGTCGCGGGGCTTTCGTGTCTGGAAGATCAACCTGAACGGTGGCGACCGCCTGTTCTACCGGCGCGAACGGTGCGTGGACTACACCGGAGAGCTCAAGGACTGGTACTCGTATCTCGATCGCTTCCTGATCAATCGCGAGATAGGACGCATCTACCTGTTCGGCGATTGCCGCGCCTATCACCGGATCGCGCGCGAGGTCGCCGCCGCCCGTGGCGTTCGATTGTTCGTGTTCGAGGAAGGCTACATCCGACCCAACTTCATCACGCTGGAGGAAGAGGGGGTGAACGGCCACTCGCCGATGCTGCGCGATCCGGTATCGATCGATCGGGTCAGCGATACCCTGCCCGAGGAGGCCTCGCTGAGCCGGTCGACCTTCCTGATCACCGCGGCCTACTCGATGATCTACTACTGGGCGTGCGCGGCGTATTCCCGACGGTTCGCCGCCTACCGGCACCATCGTCCGCTGGGCTGGTGGATGGAGGGGCTGCGCTGGATACGCTCCGGTACCCGCAAGTGGTTCCACGCGTTCCGGGAACGGCGCTCCATGAACAGGCTCATCACCGAATTCGAGAGGAACTACTTCGTATGCCCGCTGCAGGTGCATTGCGACATGCAGGTCGTGGTGCACTCGCACTACAACTCGATCGAGCACTTCATCGGCGACGTGCTCGCCTCGTTCGTGGAGCACGCCCCCGCCAACAAGGCGATCGTGTTCAAGCATCATCCGCTGGACCGGGGGTACACCGACTACACCGCGCTGCTGGCGAACCTCACCTGCGAGCTGGGGCTGCAGGGTCGGGTGTTCTACGTGCACGACGTCGATCTGCCGCGGCTGCTGGCCGGAGCGCAGGGGACGGTGCTGATCAACAGCACGGTCGGCATCTCGGCGCTCTTTCACGGCACGCCGGTCAAGACGCTGGGCACCGCCGTCTACGATCGAGCTGGACTGACCGAGCAGATGTCGCTCGATGAGTTCTGGTCTATCCTCCATCGCGTGGACGGCAAGGCGTTCAATTGCTTTCGCAACAACCTGATCGTGCGCAACCAGCTCAACGGCAGTCTGTACCGGCGCCTCAGCACGTCGACCGAAAGCGGTATCCAGTGGTCGACGGAACTGCAGGACGCTCACACCTGGCACGCATCGCGTCCGGACAGCTCGCAGGCGCCCAGGTTGACCGTGATCGAGGGTCGGCGAAGTCTCGGCAGGGCGGCGCGGGGGGGCAATTCGAAGGCGGCCTGAAGCGGACGATCAACGTACCTGAACCGTTGCAGCATGCCGTCAGTCGATAGTCTTCCCGGTCGCCTCCTGATCGCGGTGCCGGTGCTCTGGGCACTCGTCGGCTGCGCCGGCGATGCGGATCCGCCGGCCCCGGACGCGCCCCCCGCGGCGGGGGCACCGCCCGGGTCCGTACCACCTGGCAGCGGGCCGGACGCCTCGCTCGATCGGACCATCGCGGTGCGCGACCCGGGTGCGGAGCGGACCACGCTCGCCGGGGCACCGTCCGTGTCCGAGGCCTGGCGATCCGAAGCCGCGTGCTCGGTGAGCCGGGACGGCGTCGACGACACCGCCTCGCAGCCCTCGGTCGCCGCGGCCGGCAACGGGCGGGCGCACTTCCGGCTGGCCGACGGTTGCACGCTGGAACAGACGTTGTCGCACCGCGTCGAGGCGGGCGAGGCGATCTCGGTGGTGTTCGACACGGCGCTGGCGAGCGGGTCGGCCGCGACGCTGATCGTCACGCTCGGCAGCCTCGACGAGAACGGCGCACCGGTGTTCCTCGCCGAACGACGGGTGACGATCCGGGCGGGCTCGCCCGGCTGGCGAAGCGATCAGCTGCTGAGCGGCTTCTCCGATCTGGACGCGCACGCCGGCCGCCCCCTGGTGCTGCGATTTCGCCACGGCTCGGACGGAGGCGGCGTGCTCGGTCTCGATGCGATCGCCGTCACCGGGCATCGCGACGATCTCGATGCCGGCGAGCGTTTCCTGGACACCTGGAGCGGTGGCTGCGACGAGCGCTGGACCGGGGAGCACTTTTTCGCCAACCGGCTACGCGACTGGGCGGTGCTCGACGGACGCCTGATCACCAGCGATCCGGTCTCGTTCAGACCGTTGCGCACCGTGCACCGCGTGTCCAGCGAGGTGCGCGCCGCGCCCCTGGACTTCAGGCTTGGCGTGAACACCGGCATTCTCGCCGGTGACGGAGCGGGCGGATGGAGCGGCTTTCTGGTCGGTGCCGGTCACCGGCTCGACCATCGAGGTGCTGCGCTGGTGCACAACCGCGCGGGCAGGAACGGCGGCCTGCTCGCCGGCATCGATGGGCAGGGGCGTGCGTTCCTGGCCGACAACGGGATCGATGCGCGCCGGCTGGCCGAAGGGGCATCGTCGTCGGCCAGCTCGGCGCAAGGGGCGGCCCTTTCGCTAAACGCACGCTTCATCGGCGAGGGACGATATCGCCTGGAGGTGGACGTCAGGACCGCGTCGGGCGATCTGCTGAGCTCGGCATCGGCCACGGTGCCGGCGGCGCGCGTGCTGGGCAACCTGGCACTGGCCGCCGGGCCGGGCCGCGACGACAGCAGTCATTGGTTCGACGATTTCAGCGGTCGCGGGGCGAAGCTTGCCGAGCGGCCGGCGCGCGATTTCGGTCCGGTGCTGTTCGCCAGTCACACGTTGTCGCGTGGCACGCTGACGCTGAACGCGCAGTATCCACCCACCTGCGCGGAGCGCTTCGAGGTACCGGTGCTGCAGGCGGAGACGGCGGCCGGCTGGCAGGACGTGGCCACCGCGACGATCGATCCCGACGCATTCACGGCCCGCTTCAGCGTGCCGGACTGGCGCGCCGAGGTCGACACGCCGTACCGGGTGCGCACCGTGGCCACCGTCGGCGGGGAAATCCGCGAGTACACCGGTGTGGTGCGCGCCGATCCGGTGGACCAGGACGAGTACGTGCTCGGCCTGTTCAATTGCCGGCCCGGCGTCATCCTGTCCGAAGCCGAAGGCTGGATCCAGCAGTTCAACGGCAAGCCGTTCACCTGGACCCGCGAGCGGATCGTGATGCCGCACGAACAGCTGCTGGCCAACGCCGCCGCGCACGAGCCCGATCTGGTCGCCTTCGTGGGTGACCAGATCTACGAGTTCGACCCCAACGGCCTGATCGACAAGAACGCCGGCCTGGAGGCGCTCATCGAGGATTACCTGTGGAAGTGGTTTCAGTTCGGCTGGTCGGTGCGCGAGCTCATGCGCGATACGCCCACGTTCATCATTCCCGATGATCACGACGTCTACCAGGGTAACGTCTGGGGGCAGGGCGGGCGTGCCGCCGGGTCCGAGGCCGAGGGCGGCTTCGTGCTGCCCGCCGCGTTCGTTCGCATCGTGCAGCGCACGCAGACCGGCAGCCTGCCCGATCCGTTCGATCCGACCCCGGTCGATCAGGGCATCGAGGTCTACTACACCGACCTGGTGCACGGCGGCGTCGGCACGGCCGTGATCGAGGATCGCAAATTCAAGACCGGCCCCGGCAGCGATGCGCCGAAGCGGCTGCTCGGCGATCGCCAGCTAACCTTCCTGGATGCGTGGGCGCGGGACTGGTCCGGGCAGGATCTCAAGATGGTCGTCTCCCAGTCCCCCTTCGCGCAGAGCACCACCCACTCCGGTGCGCAATCCAGGGTCAACGGCTTCGATCGGGATTCCAACGGCTGGCCGTCGGCCGGACGCGATCTGGCGGTGGCGGCGCTGCGTCGCGCCAGGGCGCCGCACATCGCCGGCGACCAGCACCTGGGCATGACGCTGCAGCACGGCATACGAGCGCAGAACGATGCGGTCTACGGGTTCGCCGGCCCCTCGATGCTGAACATCTTTCCACGCATCTTCGATCCGGGCAACACCGGCCTCGTGGATGGCGACGAGGTACTGCTGGACGGGCCCGGTGACCGTGCGCGTGACTACCGGGGCCCGTACGTCGATCCGCACGGCAACCGCATCGACGTCAAGGCGGCCGCCAATCCGCAAACCTACTATTCGCCGCCTCCGCCGGGCCTGTCCGCCAGGGCCGACGCGCTGGGCATCGGCTACGGCATCGTGCGCCTGGAGCGCTCGACACGCCGCTACACCTTCGAGGCCTGGCCGGCCGACGCCGATCCGCGCGATCCGCTGGCACGACCCTATCCGGACTGGCCGATCACGATCGAGCAGGGCGACAACGACGGCCGTCTACCGGCCGGCTACCTGCCGTCGCGCATCGCACCGGTCGACGAGCCGATCGTGGAAGTGGTCAACGAGTCCAGCGGGGTGCTGGAGTACGCCGTGCGGGCGGCCGATCCGAGCCTCGTCCTGCCGGTGCACGATGCGGACGCAACGTATCGCGTGACCCTGTCCGAGCCTGCCAGCGGCTATCTCGAGGTGTTCGAGGGGCAGCGTGCGGTCAGGCGCTGAGCGCCCGGTCGCAGTTCGTCGAGCCCGATGGTGCTCGAAGGGGCACTCGGCAAGTCGCCCGGGCACGCTTCGATCGGGCGCACCGTCGCCGGCACGCGTTTCAGCGGGCTGGTGACAGCGTGCGGGTCATGAACGTGCTGGCCGGATCGGATCGGTAGGGCGGGAAGGCCGGGCATTGCTCGAAGCCGTGGGCCGCGTACAGCGCCCGCGCCGGCGCGAAGAAGGGTTGCGAGCCGGTTTCCAGGCTCAATCGGGTGCAACCGATGGCACGCGCGTCGTCGATGACGTGCTGCAGCAGGGCGCGGGCGACGCCGCGACCGCGATACGCGATGTCGGTGCGCATCGACTTGATCTCGGCGTGCGTGCCATCGAGTCGCTTGAGCGCGGCGCAGCCGAGCAACGCACCGTCCCTGCGTGCGACCCAGAAGGTGATCGCCGGCTCGCGCAGCGCATCCAGATCCAGCGCGTGAATGCTGCCCGGCGGACTGGTGGCGTGCATGTCGGCCAGGTGCGCGCGCAGCAGTTCGATGACATCCGCTGCCTGCACGGCATCGCGCGTGATCTGCAGGTCCGTCGTCACACGGGCGTCAGCCGGCCAGGCATTCCAGGCTTTCGCTCATGCGAAAGCAGACTGCACCCGGCGGGCAGGGCTGGCCGGCCGCCAGGGCACTGGAGCCTGCCGGACAGACGTTGCCGCGCGGGCCGGTGCACCAGCCGCCGTTGACCAGCTGGTAGCAGGCCGCATCGTCGAGCAGGCAGGCGCTTCGGTCGGCGATGCGCTCGTCACCGGCCTTGCAGTTCTCGGCCCGTACCGCATCGCCGGTCGCCGCGCCGGGGCGTTCACCGGCCCCGCCGGCCGCGCAGGCCGACAACAGGGTACCGGCGAAGAGGCCGGCAATGCACCGGCCGATCGCTCGGGAAAGGGGGCCGGATCGGGCAGCGTTCGATGTCACGAGACCTTCCTCTCGAAGCGGACCGGCTTGACCTCGCCGGATTCGATCTTGCCGCGCCACAGGGCGGGGCCTGTCCGGTGCACCGATTCGCCGTCCGCACTGACCGCGACCGTGACCGGCATGTCCTCGACCACGAATTCGCGGATCGCCTCCATGCCCAGATCCTCGAACGCGACCACCCGCGCCTGCTTGATCGCCCGCGACACCAGGTAGGCCGCACCACCGACCGCCATCAGGTAGACCGAGCCGTGCTGCTTGATCTCGTCGATCGCGCCCTGCCCGCGCTCGGCCTTGCCGATCATGCCCATCAGGCCCAGCTTGTCCAGCATCAGGTTGGTGAACTTGTCCATGCGGGTGGAGGTGGTGGGCCCTGCCGGCCCGACGATCTCGCCCACGATCGGATCGACCGGGCCGACGTAGTAGATGAACCGGCCCTTGAAATCGACGCCTTCGGGCAGCGGGTCCCCGGCGTCGACCAGTTGCTGTATGCGCTTGTGCGCCGCGTCCCGCCCGGTCAGCATGCTGCCGGACAGCAGCAGCGTCTCGCCCGGCTTCCAGGTCGCGGTGTCGGCCGCGGTGACGGTGTCCAGGTTCACCCGCCGGGCGTTCGCACCGGCATCCCAGGTGATCGATGGCCAGTCGTCGAGCGAGGGCGGGCTCTGCAGGTGGGCGCCGCTGCCGTCCAGGCGGATGTGCGCGTGCCGGGTGGCGGCGCAGTTGGGAATCATGGCGACCGGCAGCGAGGCGGCGTGGGTGGGGTGGTCCAGGATCTTCACGTCCACCACCGTGGTCAGCCCGCCCAGCCCCTGGGCACCGATGCCGAGCGCGTTGACCCGGTTGAAGATCTCCAGGCGCAGCTCCTCGATGCGGTTCGACGGCCCGCGTTCGGCCAGCAGCTGGATGTCGACCGGATCCATCAACGAGCGCTTGGCCAGCACCGCCGCCTTCTCGGCGGTGCCGCCGATACCGATGCCCAGCATGCCCGGCGGGCACCAGCCCGCACCCATGGTCGGCACCGTCTTCACCACCCAGTCCACGATCGAGTCGGACGGGTTGAGCATGGCAAGCTTGGACTTGTTCTCCGAGCCGCCGCCCTTGGCGGCGATCTCGATGTCGACCGTCTCGCCTTCCACCACCTCCATGTGAATGACCGCCGGGGTGTTGTCGCCGGTGTTCTTCCGGGCACCCGCCGGGTCGGCCAGGATCGAGGCGCGCAGCGGGTTGTCCGGATGGTTGTAGGCGCGGCGCACGCCCTCGTTGATCATCGCGGCCACGTCCATGCCGGGTTCACACTCCCAGCGCACGTCCATGCCGATGCGCACGAACGCGGTGACGATGCCGGTGTCCTGGCAGATCGGCCGGTGGCCTTCGGCGCACAGGCGCGAATTGACCAGGATCTGCGCCATCGCATCCTTGGCGGCCGAAGACTCCTCGCGCTGCCAGGCGGCGTGCACCGCGTCGATGTAGTCCTTCGGATGGTAGAAGGACATGAACTGCAGAGCGTCGGCGACGCTGTCGATCAGGTCGTCCTGGCGGATGGTGCTCATGGTGCTTCGGTCGTTTCTGATGCCCTGCTCATTGTAGGGCTTCTGATCCGGACGAGTGCCCTCGGTAGGTCGGCGGATCCACCAGGACGGCGCTCTCGACGTCGACGTGCCGCTTCGTGATGCCGCCGATCCTTCCCCTGAACAGGAATTCGTCGCCCGGTTCGAGACCCTCGACGTACGTCGCTTCGGCGGCCGAGCGGGTGTTGAGCGTGACGAATGCGCCGAGCGAGGCGTCGGTGGCGCTGGTCTGCACCCGGAACCGGTTCGGGCCGCGCTGGTCCACCTCGCGCACCGCCTGCCGCCATTCGACGACCTTTCCGGTCACCCGCCGCTCCTTCATGTTGCGCTGGACGATCGTGTAGTTGTTGCCGGACGCGAAGACCAGGTGCAGGGCCTTCGGACTGACGCTCTCGTCGGCCCGGGTGTTGGTGAGGGTCTCGATGTCGTTGGCCATGGCCAGGCCGCCTTCCTGCGGGGAGGGCGCCAGGATAAGCCTGGCGGCGACGAGCACGCCCGCGGCGATCAGGATCTTCAGATAGAGGTTCATGCCGGAGGGCTCGGGTGTGCCGGGGAGGGTCGGGTGTGGAACGCACCCTCGTCGCGTCGAATGATCGCACGCCGACCCGCAGCCGGCGGTTGACGCGGACGAAGCGGGTTGGGCATCATCCGCCCATGGGAAACGCGTTCATCGATACCTGCCGGGGCTGGCGACGCCACTGACGCGTCACGTACCGCGCCGCCACCGGCGCCCGCCACCCGATCCGCAGGACCCTTTCCCATGACCCCCGACGAATTCGCGCGCCATCGCGCCGAGGGCTACACCCGTGTGCCGCTGGCCGCCGACATCTCGGCCGACCTGGAGACGCCGCTCTCCACCTTCCTCAAGCTGGCCGACGCGCCGATGAGCTTCCTGTTCGAGTCGGTGCAGGGAGGCGAGACCTGGGGGCGCTATTCGATCATCGGGCTGCCGTGCCGACGCCGCATCGAGGTGCACGCGCAGGAGGTGACGCTGCTGCAGGACGGCGAGGTGATCCTGCGCGAGCGCGTCGATGATCCGCTCGACTGGATCGAGCGCTATCAGGAGGGCTTCCGGGTTCCGGTGATCGACGGATTGCCCACGATCACCGGCGGGCTGGTCGGCTACTTCGGTTACGACACGGTGCGCTACATCGAGCCGGTGCTGGGGCCCAACCCTCACCCCGACCCGCTCGACACCCCCGACATCCTGCTGATGCAGTGCGAGGAACTGGTGGTGTTCGACACGCTGGCAGGCTCGTTGACGCTGCTGGTGCTGGTCGATCCGGAAGTCGAAGAGGCGCTGACGCGCGGCCAGGCAAGGCTTGCCGAGCTGTTCGCTCGGCTGCGCGCGCCGTTGCCGCCGCGCGAACCGGGTGGCAGCGGCCTGCGCATCGAGGAGGCGGACTTCACCAGCGGCTTCACCGAACCCGCCTTCAAGCGGGCGGTGCAGACGATCCGCGACCACATCGTGGCCGGCGACTGCATGCAGGTGGTGCTCTCGCAGCGGCTGAGCGTGCCGTTCGAGGCACCGCCGATCGACCTGTACCGTGCGCTCCGGCGATTGAACCCGTCACCGTACCTGTTCTACCTGGACCTGGGGGATCATCACGTGGTCGGTGCCTCGCCGGAGATCCTGGTGCGCCTGGAGGAGGGCGAGGTGGCGGTGCGTCCGATCGCCGGTACGCGTCCGCGCGGGGCGGACCGGGCGAGCGACGAGGCGCACGAGGCGAGCCTGCTGGCCGATCCGAAGGAGCGTGCCGAGCACCTGATGCTGATCGACCTGGGACGCAACGATGTCGGCCGCATCGCCGAGGCGGGATCGGTCGAGGTGACCGAGCGTTTCGGCATCGAGCGCTACTCGCACGTCATGCACATCGTCTCCAACGTCATCGGCAGGCTGCAGCCGGGCATGAACGCCATGGACGTGCTGCGCGCCACCTTCCCGGCCGGCACCGTGTCCGGCGCACCCAAGGTCAGGGCCATGCAGATCATCCAGGCGCTGGAGCCGATCAAGCGCGGCATCTACTCCGGCGCGGTCGGCTACCTGTCCTGGAACGGCAACATGGACACCGCCATCGCGATCCGCACCGCGGTGGTCAAGCAGGGCACGCTGCACGTGCAGGCCGGTGCCGGCATCGTGTACGACTCCGACCCGGGCAGCGAATGGGACGAGACCATGAACAAGGCGCGCGCGGTGTTCCGCGGCGTGGCGATCGCCGAGGCCGGCATCGATGCGCCGCCCGAGTCGCTGCGCCGATTCACCAACCGTCGCTGAGGGCACCTCCGTGATCGCCGTCATCGACAACTACGACTCGTTCACCTGGAACATCGTGCAGTACCTGCGCCAGATCGGTGCCCGGGTCGAGGTGTTCAGGAACGACGCCATCACGCTGCAGCGACTGGTGGAGCACGATCCCGCGGCGGTGCTGCTGTCGCCCGGCCCCGGCGCACCGGACGGTGCGGGCATCACGCTGGCCGCGGTGCACGGGTTCGCAGGCGTGGTGCCGGTGTTCGGCGTGTGCCTGGGCCAGCAGGCGATCGGTCAGGCCTACGGGGCGCGGATCGGCGCGGCCGGTGCGATCATGCACGGCAAGGTGTCGCTGGTGCATCACGCCGGGCAGGGCGTGTTCGACGGATTGCCCAGCCCGTTCCGGGTGACCCGTTACCACTCGCTGGCGGTCGATGCCGACACGTTGCCGGGCGAGCTTGAAATCACCGCCTGGACGCTGGACGAGAACGGCGAGCGCGAGGAGATCATGGGATTGCGCCACCGCACGCTCGATGTGGAAGGCGTGCAGTTCCACCCCGAATCGATCGAGAGCGAGCACGGCCACGACCTGCTCGCTCGCTGGTTGCAACGCATCACGAGGAACGCATGATCAGGAAACAGGCCCGATGATCATCCAGGAAGCGATCGGCCGATTGCTGGAGCGCGTCGACCTGTCGGCCGAGCAGATGCGCGCCGTCATGCAGCAGGTCATGACCGGTGAGGCGACGCCGGCGCAGATCGGCGGTTTCCTGATCGCGCTGCGTGCCAAGGGGGAAACCGTCGACGAGGTGGCGGCGGCGGCCGGCGTCATGCGCTCGCTGGCCGACGAGGTGGACATCGACGATGCGCACCGAGCGATCGACATCGTCGGCACCGGCGGCGATGCCTCGGGCACGTTCAACATCTCCACCGCCAGCGCGCTGGTGGCAGCGGCGGCCGGGGTCAAGGTTGCCAAGCACGGCAATCGATCGGTGTCGTCGAACTCGGGAGCCGCCGATCTGCTGGAAGCGGCCGGTGTGAACCTGGATCTGACCCCCGCCCAGGTGAGCGCCTGCGTCGCCGAGGTCGGGGTCGCCTTCATGTTCGCTCCCCGTCATCACGGCGCGATGAAGCATGCGATCGGGCCGCGTCGCGAGATGGGTGTGCGCACCGTGTTCAACCTGCTCGGCCCGCTGACCAATCCGGCAGGCGTCAAGCGACAGGTGCTTGGCGTGTTCGAGCGATCCTGGGTCAGGCCCCTGGCCGAAGTGATGCAACGGCTGGGCAGCATCGATGTGATGGTGGTGCACGGGCGGATCGGCGATGCCGCGAACGCCGGCGGCATGGACGAGATCAGCCTGGCGGGCGAGACCCATGTGTCGCACCTGCAGGACGGACGCATCGAGGAGCGCTGCATCACACCGGAGCAGTTCGGCCTGCAACGCGCGCCGATCGAGGCGATACGCGTCGAGGGTCCCCCGGCCAGCCTGGCGATGGTCCGTGCGGTGCTGGCGGGCGAGCCGGGCGCGCCGCGCGACATCGTGCTGCTGAACGCGGGGGCGGCGATCCACGTGTCGGGGCGTGCGGCCACGCATGCCGAGGGCGTCGAGCAGGCGCGCCGGGCCATCGACACCGGGGCGGCCGGCGACACGCTGGCCCGGCTGGTCGGCGTGAGCGCCCGCTTCAAGCGCGAGGATGCCCCATGAGCGGCTCGAATCGGGACGTACCGGACATCCTGCGCAGAATCCTGGCGCGAAAGCACGAGGAGGTCGCCCAGCGCCGGGCGATCACCGATCCGTTCGAACTGCAGGACCTGGCGGAGGCTCGGTCGAGCGAGGGCGATGCGCCGCGCGGGTTCGTGCGGGCGATGCGCCGGCGTCTGGCGAGCGGCAACGCGGCGGTGATCGCCGAGATCAAGAAGGCATCGCCGAGCAAGGGCGTGCTGCGCGATCCGTTCGACCCGGCAGCGATCGCCGCCAGCTACCGGGCCGGCGGGGCGGCCTGCCTGTCGGTGCTGACCGATGCGGACTTCTTCCAGGGCAGCGAGGCGGCGCTGGAGGCGGCGCGCGATGCCTGCTCCCTACCGGCGATCAGAAAGGACTTCCTGATCGACGGTTACCAGATCGTGGAGGCGCGGGCGATCGGTGCGGACTGCGTGCTGCTGATCGCCGCGGCGCTGGACGACGACTCGCTGCAGACGCTGCACGCGCAGGCGCTCGCCCTGGGCATGGACGTGCTGGTCGAGGTGCACGATGCCACCGAGCTGCATCGCGTCCTGCCGCTGGTCGACGGTGCCTCGGACACCACGTTGCTGGGCATCAACAACCGCGATCTGCGCGATTTCCAGGTATCGCTGGACACTACCCTCGATCTGCTCGATCAGGTGCCGGCCGATACCGTGGTGGTCACCGAGAGCGGGATCCTGCAACGCGCGCACGTCGAGCGGATGCGCTCGGCCGGGGTGAACGCGTTCCTGGTCGGGGAGGCGTTCATGCGTGCCCCGGAGCCGGGAGACGCATTGCGCGAGCTGTTCGACGGCCCGTCGGCGTAGGCGTCCGCACCGCTCGGTCCGTGGCTTGAATCCTGCGTCGAGCGCTGCTTTCGCCTCGTTCGGGATTCATCATGTTCAAGCCTCGATCGGCGGGCCGTGCGGTCCGCCAGCCTGGTCGAGTGGCCACGATGCTGGCCCTCGTGATCGTGCAGGCTGCCTGCTCCGGCCACTCCGGCCAGGGGGGGGAAGGCGGCGATGGCGCGGACGCCGATCCGCCCGCCTCCGGTGCGGCCGTGCCACCCGAGTCGTCGCCCGAGTCGGGGGGGCTGCCGCCGATCGCCATCGTCCCGCGTCGCGCGAACGCCAGTTGCCTGGCGGGCCCGGCGCCGGTCGAGCCGGTGCGTTTGCAGCGCTGGTTCGAACGCGTGCCGCTGGACTCGCTGGTGGCGATGCGACAGCAACCCGGCGCAAGCGATGCGCCGTTCTACCTGCTCGAGAAGAAGGGGCGCGTGCTCGCGCTGCCACCGCGCAGCGATGCCGGGCCCGACGATGCCATCGTGGCGCTTCGGCTGAGCCCGCACACGCTCATCGAGAGCGGGCTGACGGATATCGCCTTTCACCCGGATCACGAGCGCAACCGTCTGGCCTACCTGGGTTACGTGGCCGAGCTGAGCGGTGGCGGCATCGCGTTCCGGCTGTCCGAGTTCCGGCGTGCCGAGAACGGCGTGGCGCTCGGCGAGGAGCGCATCCTGCTGGAGATGCCCAAGAACAATCCGGAGCATGTCGGCGGTGCGCTGGCGTTCGGCGGCGATGGCTACCTGTACGTATCGATCGGGGATGACGGCAACAACCTGGACGGCGACCCGAATCCGCAGCGCGCGCAGGACCCGAACGCCTTCAACGGCAAGATCCTGCGCCTGGACGTGAACGTGCGCAGCGCCCTGCGTCCCTACAGCATCCCGGCGGACAACCCGATCTTCGAAGGCGGCGAACCGAACGAGGTCTGGGCGATGGGTTTTCGCAATCCGTGGCGCATCGCCTTCGACAGCGCCGATCCCGAGACCCTGTGGGTCAGCAACGTCGGCGAGCGGCGTTTCGAAGAGATCGATCGCGTTCGGGCGGGTGGCAATCACGGCTGGCCGATCTGCGAAGGGGCTTGCGATCCGAGCGACGAGCGCTTCGTCGATCCCTTGCACAGCTATCCGAATCAAGGCGGTGCCGCGGTGGTCGGCGGGGCCGTCTACCGCGGCAGCGATCTGCCGACGCTGCGCGGGCACTACGTCTTCGCCGACTACGTCGCACAGGAATTGCGGGCGCTCGATCCTGCGCTCTCGCCGAACGAGCCGGGCCAGGTCCGTACGCTGGCACGCACGCCGTTCCCGATCTCGGGCGTCACCCAGGGCAACGACGGTGAGCTGTACGCGGTCGGTTTCTCTCCCGGCAGCGTGTACCGGCTCGCGCGCAACGCGAACCAGGACGCGGTCGAGCCCGCGGCGCGATTGAGCGACACGGGTTGCTTCGCCTCGCTCACCGGGGGTGACCCGGTACCGGCGGACGGTGTCTGGGACTATGCCGTGGCGCAGCGCTTCTGGTCGGACGGGGCCGCCAAGCGCCGCCAGCTCGCGCTGCCCGGCGATGCGGTCATCGGCACCGCCGACGTGACGGACTGGGCGTTGCCGGAGGGCGGCGTGGCGATCAAGCACTTCTACTGGAAGGACGCCATCTTCGAGACGCGTTTCCTGAGCCATCACGAGGGCGGGGCCTGGAGCGGGCACACCTATGCGTGGGACGAGAGCGGCGACGATGCGACGCTTGTGGAGGCCGGTGGCATGAAGCGCACGCTGGACGGGCTCGAGTGGGAATACCCGTCGCGGGGCGATTGCCTGCGTTGTCACACCGACCAGGCCGGACACACTTTATCGCTGGAAGCCAGGCAGTTGAACGTGACGCTGCCCGACGGGCATGCCCAGATCGAGCGGCTCGGACAGGAGGGTTACCTGGACACCGGTTCTCCGGAACGACCGGCGCCGTTCCCGAGCGTGAGTGCGCTGTCGGACGAGGCGTTGCCGCTGGAACATCGCGCCGCCTCCTGGCTGCACGTGAACTGCTCGAGCTGCCACCGAGGCGAGGGGTCGGCCGGTCGCGCTGGTTGGGACGCCCGCTTCGACACGAGCTTCGCCGAGAAGGGCCTGTGCGGCAAGACGCCGTTCGAGGCGGTCGGCGATGCACCGTTTCAGCTGATCGAGCAGCTCGTTGCGCCGCAGGACCACGCCCTGTCGACGCTCTGGCTGCGGGCCGCTGCCCGCGACGGGCAGATCCAGATGCCGCCGGTCGGCAGCGGCGTGCAGGATCCGGTGGGTGCGAGGCTGCTGGCCGACTGGATCGACGCCATCGCCGCGTGCCCGCCGGTCGGCGATCCGCTGCCCGGTCGCGTCCAGGCGCAGGCGCTGGATGCCGCCTTCGATCTGACGCCCGGCAACGCGGGCGCGGTGCCGTGCGATGTCGCGAGCGATGCCGATCTGGAAGCGGTGTCGGACACCGGTGGCGAGTGTGCGGTCGGGCTGACCGATCCGGGCGAGTGGGTCGGCTTCGACGTCCATGTCACCACGGCCGGTACCTACGACCTGGTGCTGCGGGTCGCCAGCGGTGCCGAGCCCAACGGTCGGCCCGCCACGGTGCAGGTGCGCCTGGACGATGCGGTGCTGGCCGAGGCGGTCGCGGTGCCAGCGCTCGGCTGGACGGCCTACCAGGATGTCGTGGTACCCGCGGTGACGCTGCCGGCGGGCAATCACCGGTTGCGGGTCACGTTCAGCACCGGTTTCGCCAACCTGAACTGGCTGGAAGTGCGCTAGAAAGGCCGGACCGCCGGACCGCCGGACCGCCGGCCGCGTCGCCGGTCGGTCCGGTCTTGCCGGCGTCGGTGCCGCTTCGAGGTTCGCTTCGGGCTCGCTTCGGGCTCGCGGCGCTGTCGGCCTGCCGGGCCGGGCCGAACATGATCGATGCGCCGGAGGCGGGCGGTGAAGGGGCCGCAACGCAAAAGGGCCACCTCTCGGCAGCCCCTTTCATCGTTCGTGCGCGGTGCGGCGGGATCAGCGAGTGCCGTAGATCACCATCGTCTTGCCGCGGGCATGGATCAGGCCGCGATCCTCCAGCTCCTTGAGCACGCGCCCCACCATCTCGCGCGAACAGCCGACGATGCGGGCGATCTCCTGGCGGGTGATGCGGATCTGCATGCCGTCGGGATGGGTGATCGCATCCGGCATGCGAGCCAGGTCGAGCAGGGTGGAGGCGACCCGACCGGTGACATCGAGAAAGGCCAGGTCGCGCACCTTGATGCTGGTCTTTCGAAGCCTGGAGGCCATCTGCGTGGTCAGTGCGTACAGCAGATCGGGCTGCTCGGCCGCCAGGCGCCGGAACTGGTCGTAGTTGACCTCGGCCAGTTCGCACTTCACGCGGGCGGTGACCCAGGCACTGCGGCCGGAGGCTTCGTCGAACAGGCCCATCTCGCCGAAGAAATCACCGGCGGACAGGTAGGCCAGCACGATCTCGCGCCCGTCGTCATCCTCGATGACCACGCTGACCGAGCCGTCGATCACGTAGTACAGCGTGTCGGGAACATCGCCGTGATGCACGATGGTGGTCTTGGCCGGGTACTGCCGACGATGGCTGGAACGAAGGAACAGGTCGAGCCATTCGACCGGGGGCGGAGCGATTCGGGGCGCGAGCATATCGAGTGTCTCTTATATACGCGGTGTTTGAGCAGCAGCAGGCGTTGCAAGCTGTTTTGTGTAGCGTCAGACATGAATCGGCCACCCATTTGATATCTTCAGCAACACAACCGGCGATACAGGTGTCACGACGTGTCGTGTCCGGGTACCGTCCAACCCCCCGACCATCGACGAGGTGACCGTGCAGGCTCGCGTGAAGTGGCTGGACCACATGAGTTTCGTCGGCGAGTCCGGCAGCGGTCATTCGGTCGTGATGGACGGCTCTCCCGAACACGGCGGGCGCAATCTCGGCCTGCGTCCGATGGAGATGATGCTGATCGGGCTGGGCGGCTGCACCGCCTACGACGTGGTGCTGATGCTGCAGAAGTCCCGCCAGCGGATCGTCGATGTGGAGGTGACGCTGGATGCCGATCGGGCCGACGAGGTGCCCGCGGTGTTCACCGCCGTGCGCGTGCACTTCCGGGTGATCGGCCATGCGCTGTCCGAGAAGCACGTGGCCCGCGCGGTCACGCTTTCCCGTGACAAGTACTGCTCGGCCACGCGCATGCTCGAGCCGCACGTCGACATCACGTGCACCTGGGAGATCGTCGAGGCTTCCTGAGAACCCTCGAAGGACGGGCCGGTGGCGGGCCGGTCCGGGAGCTGGCCCGCCGTTTGCACTGTCCATCGGTGCGAAAGCGAGTGTTTTCCTCTGTGTTCATCCCCTGGATGATTCGGCGGTGCGGTCCTACCAGGCCGTACCGCCCTTTTTCGTGTCTGCCACCGCGATGTCGCGAAGCGAAGCGAGCCGTGACTCCCCGGTGCTTGAGTCCTGCGTACGGCTGCTCTACAATGGCGGGCTACGCCTGCGGCAGACCTTGCGCCAAACGGGCACGCGCCACCAGATCGAGATCCCCGTGAACAAGACCACCGTCAGTGCGAAGCCGGCCGAAGTCAAACGCCAGTGGTTCGTGATCGATGCCGAGAACCAGACGCTGGGCAACGTCGCGACCGAGTGCGCCTACCGCCTGCGCGGCAAGCACAAGCCGAGCTACACCCCGCACGTCGACACCGGCGACTACATCGTGGTCATCAACGCCGACAAGGTCGTGGTCACCGGCAACAAGACGAAGAACAAGATGTACTACCGGCACACCGGCTACATCGGCAACCTGAAGACGACCAACTTCGAGAAGCTGCAGCAGACCCACCCCGAGCGCATCATCGAACTGGCGGTCAAGGGAATGCTGCCCAAGAACACGCTCGGTCGCCAGATGTACCGCAAGCTGCGGGTCGTGGTCGGCCCGAGGCACGAGCACGCGGCACAGCAACCGATCCCGCTCGAGGTCGGCAAGGGCACCGGCGTCGGTCGCCCGGCCGCGACCGGCGCAGCATAAGAGATTCCCATGGCAGCTTCTATGAACAACCAGTACTACGGCACGGGCCGGCGCAAGTCCTCCACCGCACGCGTGTTCATGAACGGCGGCGGTTCGGGTCGGATCGTGGTGAACGACAAGCCGCTGGACGAGTACTTCGGCCGCAAGACCGCCCACATGATCGTGCGTCAGCCGCTCGAGCGCACCGACACGATGGGCAGGTTCGATTTCAAGATCACCGTCAAGGGCGGTGGCGGCAGCGGTCAGGCCGGAGCCATCCGGCTGGGCATCTCGCGTGCGCTGCTCGCGTACGACGAATCGATGCGACCCACGTTGCGCGGTGCCGGGTTCCTGACCCGCGACGCCCGCGAGGTCGAGCGCAAGAAGGTCGGACTTCGCAAGGCGCGCAAGGCCACCCAGTACTCGAAGCGCTAGGCACGGCTGCCTCGGCGCGGGCCTGCGCCCGAACCGGAGGCCGATTCGACGTCCGAATCGGTGTCGAACGGGTTCGGGGCTGGTCCAGCCGGTGGTACGGACGTACGATTAAAGGCCCCGCGAGGGGCCTTTTTTCGTGGGCCCGGATCCCTGGTCCGTCTCCACGTCCGTCTTCAACCGGCACCTGTCGATGAACGCACCGCTGACTGACGAGCGGCTTGTCGCGCCGCCGCTGCGCGAGATTCCGTACAACTACACCTCGTTCTCGGACCGCGAGATCGCGCGGCGCTACCTGGGCACTGCCGGCTGGTCGCTGATCGAGGTGCTGCGCGGCGAGCGGCGCACGGGCCAGTCGGCCCGCATGCTGTTCGAGGTGCTCGGCGACCTGTGGGTGGTCGATCGCAACCCCTACATCCAGGACGACCTGCTGGGCAACCGCGAGCGACGCAGCCATCTGATCGGGGCGCTGCGGCATCGTGCCGGCCAGATCGACGTGATCAACGGGCCGGCGGGCAAGCCGGATCCGCGCGTGATCGAGCTGGTGGCACTGGCTCGCGCCGCGATCGATGCGTTCGAGGCGCGCCTGCACGAGCAGACCGCCCTGAGGCGGCGCATCCGCACCACGCTGGCCGGGGCCACTCACCCGGACAACCTGCGCTTCGACGGCCTGTCGCGCGTCTCGCACGTGACCGATGCCACCGACTGGCGGGTGGAACTGCCGATCGTGGTGCTGACCCCGGACAGCGAGGCCGAGCTTCCCGAACTGGTCAAGCGTTGCATCGCGCTCGGGCTGACGTTGATCGGGCGCGGCGGAGGCACCGGTTACACCGGCGGCGCGGTGCCGCTGCACCGCGACACCGCGGTCATCAACCTGGAGAAGCTCGACGCGGTCGGGCCGGTGACACGGACCGTGCTGCCGGCGGCGGAAGGCTTGCCCGAGCGCGTCACGCACACGGTCCGCACCGGTGCCGGCGTGGTGACGCGGCGCGTCGCCGAGGCGGCGCAGACGAACGGCCTGGCGTTCGCGGTCGATCCCACCTCGCAGGATGCGTCCACCATCGGCGGCAACATCGCCATGAACGCCGGCGGCAAGAAGGCGGTGCTGTGGGGCACCACGCTGGACAACCTGCTGTCCTGGCGCATGGTCGATCCGGACGGTCATGTGCTGGAGGTCGAACGGCTGGACCACAACCTGGGCAAGATCCACCTGCAGGAGACGGTGCGCTTTCGCGTCACGCGAATCGATGCCCGTACCGGCGAACGCATCGGCGAACCCGAGGAGCTGAGCGCGCCCGGCTCCTCGCTGCGCAAGCAGGGCCTGGGCAAGGACGTCACCGACAAGACGCTCGGCGGTCTGCCGGGCGCGCAGAAGGAAGGCTGCGACGGGCTGATCACCTCGGCCACCTTCGTGCTGCACCGCATGCCCGAGCACGTGCGCACCGTGGCGATGGAATTCTACGGGCGCGACCTGCGCGACGCGGTGCCGGCCATCACCGAGGTGAAGGCGCTGATCGACGGTGACGACCGGGTAGCGCTGGCAGGCCTGGAGCACCTGGACGATCGCTACATCAAGGCGGTCGGCTACACCCCGAAGGCGGCACGCGGCGAACTGCCGAAGATGCTGCTGGTGGCCGACATCGTCGGCGACGAGGCCGACGCGGTGGCGCAGGTCGCCTCCCGGGTGGTGGAGCGCGTCAATGCACGTGGCGCCGAAGGCTTCGTCGCGGTCAGTGCCGAGGCGCGCAAGCAGTTCTGGGCCGCGCGTTCGCGCACCGCGGCGATCGCTGCGCACACCAACGCTTTCAAGATCAACGAGGACGTGGTGATTCCGCTGGATCGGCTGGCCGACTACAGCGAAGGCATCGAGCGCATCAACATCGAGCAATCGCTGTCCAACAAGCTGTCCATGCTGCGTGCGGTGCGCAGCCTGCTGGCCGGCAGCGAGGCGATCGCGCTGAGCCGGATCGAAGGCGACGGCAACGAGGAGACGCGTGCCATCGTGGAGAACAGTCTGGCGCAGGGGGTCGCCTGCCTGGATGCCGTGCACACCGAATGGTCCGATCTGATGGAACGGCTGCAGGATGCGGACGACCGGTTCAACGAGGCGTTGGCGCACGGTCGCGATCTGAGCGAATCCGATGCCGGGGTGGCCCTGCTGCTGTCGCGCGAGCAGACGATCTCGTACCGCGTCTCGGTCGAGCAGCCGCTGAAGAAGCGCTTCGTGGGCAAGCGGTACCAGAAGTTGATGGTGCGCATCGACGCGATCCATGCCGAGCATCGGCCGCGTCGTCTGTTCGCCGCGCTGCACATGCACGCCGGTGACGGCAACGTGCACACCAACATCCCGGTGTTCTCCAACGACTACCAGATGATGCGCGGCGCCGAGGGCATCGTCGATCGGGTCATGGGGCTGGCCCGAAGGCTCGACGGGGTGATTTCCGGCGAGCACGGCATCGGGTTGACCAAGATGGCGTTCATGGAACCGGAAGTCATCGAGGCGTTCGGCGAGTACAAGCGGCGGGTGGATCCGCACGGGCATTTCAACCGCGGCAAGCTGATGGCAGGCTCCGGTCTGGAGGATGCCTACACGCCGTCGCTGCGACTGGTGCAGCAGGAGGCGCTGATCCTGGAGCAGAGCGAGCTGGGCGCGCTCAACGACTCGATCAAGGACTGCCTGCGCTGCGGGAAGTGCAAGCCGGTGTGCACCACGCACGCACCGGGGGCGAACCTGTTGTACTCGCCGCGCAACAAGATCCTGGGCACTGGCCTGATCATCGAGGCGTTCCTGTACGAGGAGCAGACCCGGCGCGGGTTGTCGGTACGCCACTTCGACGAGATGAACGACATCGCCGATCACTGCACGGTGTGCCACAAGTGCCTGGCGCCCTGTCCGGTGGACATCGACTACGGCGAGGTATCCATCCACATGCGCAAGATTCTCCTCGATCGCGGGCAGAAGCGGCTGTCGCTGGGCACCAAGGCCTCGATGGCCTACCTGAATGCACGCGATCCGATGACGATCAAGGTGCTCAAGAAGGGCCTGATCGACTGGGGGTTCGGCGCGCAGCGCACCGCCACCGAGCTGGCCAAGCGCCTGCCGGTGGTGGCGAAGCGTCGCGAGGCGCCGCGCGCCACCACCGGCAAGCCCGCGGTGCACGAGCAGGTGGTGCACTTCGTGAGCCGCAAGCTGCCGGCGAAACGAAAGCTGCCGGCCAAGACCACCCGTGCGCTGTTGGGCATCGAGAACCGCGAGTACGTGCCGATCATCCGTGATCCTGCCAAAGTGAGCGACGAGTCGGACTCGGTGTTCTACTTCCCGGGTTGCGGCTCGGAGCGGCTGTTCAGCACCGTGGGGCTGGCAACGCTCGCCATGCTGTACGACGCCGGTGCGCGCACCGTCATGCCACCGGGCTACCTGTGCTGCGGCTACCCGCAGACCTCCACCGGCGACGTGGCCAAGGGCACGCAGATCACCACCGAGAATCGCGTGCTGTTCCATCGAGTGGCGAACACGCTGAACTACCTCGACATCAAGACGGTGGTCGTTTCTTGCGGCACCTGCATGGATCAGTTGCTGAACTACGAGTTCGAACGGATCTTTCCCGGCTGTCGCCTGGTCGACATCCATGAGTACCTGATGGAGAAGGGCTACGCGCTGGACGGTCTGCAGGGCACCCAGTACGTCTACCACGATCCGTGTCACAGTCCGATGAAGACGTACGCGCCGCAGCGGGTGAACGAGACCTTGCTCGGCAAGGGGGTGACGATGAGCGATCGCTGCTGCGGCGAGGCCGGCACCTTCGCGGTGGCGCGTCCGGACATCGCCACCCAGGTGCGCAAGCGCAAGGCCGACGTGCTGCAGCAGAACCTGGCGGAGAACGGCGTGACCGGGGGATCGACATCGCATGATGTCAAGATGCTGACCTCGTGTCCGGCCTGCGTGCAGGGCCTGAGCCGCTATGCCGAGGAGACCGGCATGGATACCGACTACCTGGTGGTGGAGTTGGCCAAGGGCGTGCTGGGCGAGCGCTGGGACGAGGACTTCGTGCAACGTGCCAACCGCGGTGGCGTGGAGCAGGTGCTGCTGTGAGTCGGCGACTGATCTCCACCGGTTCGCCGCTGGAGCGCAGCGTCGGCTATTCACGGGCCGTCGTGTCGGGCGAGTTCTGTTTCGTGGCCGGTACCACCGGCTTCGACTACGCCACGATGCGCATGCCCGAATCCGTCACCGCCCAGGTCCGCAACGCGATCGCCACGATCGATGCGGCGCTTCAGGAAGCCGGGTTCACGTTGCAGGACGTGGTGCGAGCGCGTTACGTCGTCGCCGATCGGGACTGGCTTGCCGAGATGTACGATGAGCTGGGTCGTGCCTTCGGCGACATCCGTCCGGCGGCGACGATGATCGTCGCCGGGCTGGCGGAGCCGCGGATGAAGATCGAGATCGACGTGACGGCCCACCGACCGCTCGACCCTTGAACCGGAGTGCTGCCTTGAACTCATCCATCGATCCCGCATCCGACATCGCGGCCGTCGACCGGACGCTGCGGGCACGCCGCACCGCCAAGCTGCTGCTGGCGCCCGAGCGGCGTGCGCAGCGCGGCGTCGACTGGACGCCGGCGCACGTCGCGGAACTGGAAACCATGATCGAGGGCGCGGCCTGGGCACCGTTCCACAAGCGCGCCTCCGAACGCGCGCGGGCGGGGTCGGAGCTGGACGCGGTGATGCCCTGGCGCTTCACCGTCGTGCAGGGGCAGTCCTGCGACGAGCTGCTGGACTGGTTGCGCGAGCGGGCCGAATCGCATCCGGACTCGATGTGGTCGCGTGCCTGGCGCTCGAAGATCAAGGACATGCTGGGCGCCTGCGGCGCGCTGGTGCAGGCGAGCTGGCTGCCCGACGTGGCGGAAGGGGAGAGCGCGGCGACGCTGTCGATGGGCAACGTCGAGCACATCGCCGCCGCCGCCGCCGCGGTGCAGAACCTGCTGCTGGCGGCCAGTGCGCGCGGCTGGTCCAGCTACTGGTCCAGCGGCGGCATCCTGCGCGAACCGGAGGTGTTCGAGCGGCTGGGCATGGATGCTCGCGAGGCGCTGCTCGGTGCGATATTCCTGTCGCCCGGCATCGCCGAGGGCGCGACCGAGATCCGGGGTGGGCTGCGCGACGAGCGCGGGCCGGTGGAGGGCTGGGTGCGTTGGGTTCCGGCCTGAACCCGAACCCTTCCTGGGCTCAGGGTCGATCGTAGATCGATCCCGACGCCGGGCTCAACAGCTTGTGATACAGCTTGCCGGCCGATACGTCGGTCATCGCCGAGAGATAGTCGGCGATGGCGCGCAGTCCGATCGTCTCGTAGGCGGCGAATACCGGGACCGGTAGCAGGCGGGCCGGATTCTCGCGAAAGATGTCGAACAGGGTGACCACCACACGCTGACCCTTGTACTGCAGATGCTGCAGCTCGGGACGCTTGATCACGTGACTCATCACGAAATCCTTGATCAGCAGCAGCACGGTGTAGGCCGGCAAGGCCATGTGGGCCTGCAGTCTCAGCAGCGGATGCTCGAACCGCGTCTCCTCGACCAGCGCCACGTTCCTGATGAAGAAGCCGACCAGGATGCTGACCGCATGCTTGCGTCCGCCGGCGGCGCTGGCGAACAACCGCTCGTCCATGGTGTCCATGTCGTTCAGATCGGTGATGTCGAGCGCGCGGATGCGAGCCGAGACCTGCTCGTTCCAGGCCTCACGGTGCACCAGGCCGAGCGCCAGCGCATCCTCCAGGTCGTGAACACCGTAGGCGATGTCGTCGGCCAGCTCCATGATCGAGGTGTCGAACGGCTTGTGACGCGTTCGCCGATGGCCGGCGCCGCTGTCATCGAGGGCGGTCAGGCCGTCGCGATCGGCGGCGGTGAACGGATCGAGCAGCCAGTCGAGCACATCGGCCTCCGAGTCGTACAGGCACTTCGGGGGTTCCCAGTGGTCGATGTTCAACGGGCTAGCCGCTGGCCCGGGAAGATCGGGCGCGTAGCGGGCGGCTCGCGAGTAGAGCGCCGGGTACTTGACGGTTCCCAGCATCGTGCGCCGCGTCAGGTCGAGACCGTCGTGCTCGGAGTACTCACCCAGACGCGACAGGATCCGCAGCGTCTGGCCGTTGGCCTCGAAGCCGCCGTCGTCGAGCATCATCGCGTTCATGGCCACCTCGCCGCCGTGGCCGAACGGCGAATGACCGATGTCGTGTGCCAGGCAGATCGCCTCGATCAGGCTGAACGAGGGGACCAGCGCGCGACGCGAGGCATCCCGCTCGTTGTCGCGCAGCCATTCGCAGATGCCGGAACCGATCTGCGCCACCTCCAGCGAATGGGTAAGGCGCGTGCGATAGAAGTCGCTCTCGCCCAGCCCGAGCACCTGGGTCTTGGACTGCAGCGCCCGGAACGAGGCGCTGTGAATGATGCGGGCGCGATCGCGTTGCCAGTGGCTGTCGTTGCCAGCGCTTGCATCGGGCGAGCGGTTGAAACCGCGCTCCGCTGCACCGTCCGGATGATGGCGCAGGGCGGATCGACGCCGGGGCCAGTCGGACGCCCGGCCGATGTCCGATCGCGCGGATGCGTCGCCTGCGTTCTGCCTGTCCACCGATCGCCCCCGTTGCCCTGCGCCGTTCCGGTCGTGCAAGCCATTGTGCCCCAACGCATTCCTGGAAGGTCGGGGAGCGGACGAACGTTCTGGCGTTGAACGGGCGAGCTTGAAGATAATGCAAGTCGTGAAGGAATGGACAGGGTGTTTGTAGGTTTCGCGACCATTGCACGTTGGAGTGATCGACTACCCGTGAGCGACGTACAATGCAAGTACAGCCCAAAGGGGCTATCCGTTCAAACGCAATCTCATCATGGCTCGCAAACCCAGAATACATTTCAACGGCGCGGTGTACCACGTCCTGCTCAGGGGGCTGGAAGGAAAGCCGGTCTTTCGTACCGTGGCCGACCGTCGCGCCTGGGAGGCGCTGGTGGCGGAAGGCATCGAGCGCTTCGATCACCGCATCCACGGCTTTTGCTGGATGAACGATCACGTGCAGATGGCGATCGAGGTCGGCGACGTGCCGCTGTCGCGCGTCATGCAGAACCTGTCGTTCCGATATACGCGCTACTACAACAGCAAGCACGGACAGGACGGTCCGTTGTTCCATGGGCGTTACAAGGCCATCCTGATCGATCCGGCCGAGTACCTGAACGATCTGGTGCGCTATATCCACAACAATCCGGTGCGCGCCGGCAAGGCGAAGTCCGCGGCCGACTACAAGTGGTCCAGCCAGGCAGCCTACCTGGGCGAGGACGGTCGCGACTGGGTCACCACCGAACGGGTGCTCGACGGGTTCGGCAAGACCACCAAGGGCGCCCGCACCGCGTTCCGCAAGTTCGTCGATGCCGGTCGGGACGAAGGCGAGCGCCGTGATCTCGATCGCGGCACCGACGGGGGCCGGTTGCTCGGTGATGCCAAGTTCCGCAAGAAGGCGTTGAAGCCGCCGAAGGAGGTCGTCCGCCCGATGACGCTGAACCAGCTGGTACGGCTGGTGTGCAAGGAGGAAGGGGTGAAGGAGGCGGCCTTGAAGGACGAGAGCCGGGCGCGTCGCGAGAGCGGCATCCGGCAGACGATCGCCTACCTGGCCACCGAGTTCAGCATCGCCAACCTGACGGCGCTGGCCGATCGCTTCAACCGGGACCTGACCACCATGAGCCGCAACCAGCGGTATTTCAGGGACAGGCTGGTCACCGATCCCGAGTTGGCCAAGCGGGTCAAGAATCTGAAGAAGCAGGTCGCGGCGGGCTGACGCCGAATCGAAGGCGGACCGGGTCCCGGCGACGTGGCGAGTGGGTCGATGGGCGGGTCGACGGGCGGGCCGGGGGGCGGGTCGGCGGACGACTGGCTCGACATCGTCGATGCCGACGATCGCGTGATCGGCCAGGCGCGCCGCGCCGATGCGCACGCCCGTCAGCTTCGGCACCGCTCGGTGCACGTGCTGCTGCACGACAGCGCCGACCGGCTGTTCGTGCAAAAGCGCAGCATGACGAAGGACACCAACCCGGGCCTGTGGGACACCAGCGCGGCCGGTCATGTCGATGCCGGCGAGACGCCGTTGGCGGCGGCTGGTCGGGAACTGGCCGAGGAGCTGGGCGTGACGGTTCCTGCCGAGGCGCTGCGACTGCTGTTCGTGATGGCTCCGCGGCCAGCCACCGGCAACGAATTCGTCAGCGTGTTCCGCACTCGCAGCGATGAGCCGATCGCGCTGGAGGCGGGCGAGGTCGATGACGGTGTCTGGCTGAGCGAGGCCGAACTGGCGTTGCGGCTGCGCACCACCCCCGAGCGGTTCACGGACGTCTTTCGCGCCATCATCGAGCGGCGCTGAGCCGAACGGCGCTGGTCAAACTGCACGACCTGCCGCACCGCACGGGCAGGGGCGGTGCGCTCTGGCAGAATGCGAAAATTTCCAGGAGTCCGCCCGTGCTGCAACCGAACCATCTGCGCCTGCCCGTCATCGCCGCACCGATGTTCCTGGTGTCCGGCCCGGAACTCGTCATCGCCTCCTGCAAGGCCGGTGTCGTCGGTACGTTTCCGGCGCTGAACCAGCGCAGCACCGACGGGTTCGCCGAATGGCTGGACACCATCACCGCTGCCCTGGAGGGGGTGACGCATCCCGGCTACGGCGTCAACCTGATCGTGCATCGCAGCAATCCTCGAGTGCAGGCCGATCTGGACGTCTGCGTCCGCCATCGCGTGCCGCTGGTGATCACTTCGCTGGGGGCGGTCAAGGATGTCGTGGATGCGGTGCATTCCTATGGCGGCGTGGTCTTTCACGACGTGATCAATCGGCGCCATGCCGAGAAGGCCGTCGAGGCGGGGGTCGATGGGCTGATCGCGGTCACGGCCGGCGCGGGCGGTCACGCCGGCACGCTCAGCCCGTTCGCCTTCCTGAACGAGCTGCGCAGCTTCTTCGACGGCACGATCATCCTGTCCGGCGCGTTGTCGACCGGACGCGACATCGCCGCGGCCCGGCTGGCGGGTGCCGACTACGCGTATCTGGGGACTCGATTCATCTGCACCGCCGAAAGCCGCGCGGTGGACGGGCACAAGCGGATGATCGAATCGGCGAACTCGGCGGCGCGCGATATCGTCTACACCGACGCGGTGTCCGGTGTGAATGCCAACTTCCTGACCGGTTCGGTGGAGGCGGCGCGGGAGCGGGGCGAGGTGGGCGAGGGCAGCGATGGTGCGAACCCGGAGCTGCACGGCGTGGAAGACGAAGCCAAGGCGTGGCGCGACATCTGGTCGGCAGGACACGGCGCCAGCGGCATCTCGGCTTCGCCCGACGTGGCCACGCTGGTCGATGAGCTGGAGCGCGACTTCACCTCGGCCATCGGTGCGCTGGCCGCCCGGCCGATCGGCTGAACCCGGCATGGCCGGTGTGCGCTAGCATCGGGTTCCCGTTTCACCGGTGTCCCGTGCCGTGCCCGCAGTCGACGAGCCCGTCCCGCCCGGTCCTACCCGGTTGCCCGCCCGGCTGCCCGCACGGGCCAGCGCGGTGGTCATCGGGGGTGGCGTCACCGGCGCCAGCGTCGCCTGGCACCTGGCGAAACTCGGCTGGCAGGACGTGTTGCTGGTGGAGCGCCGCCAGTTCGCCTGCGGCACCACCTGGCACGCGGCCGGACTGATCGGCACGGTGCGCGCCAGCGAGTCGCACGCCCGGCTGTGCGAGTACTCGATGCGGCTGCTGCACGATATCGAGGAGGAGACCGGGCAGAGCACCGGGTTCCGTCAGGTCGGCAGCCTGTCGATCGCGCACTCGCAGGATCGCTGGGAGGAGCTCAGGAGGCTGGGGGCCAGCAACAACGCGTTCGGCGTGACCCGCGTGGACAACGTGACGCCCGCCGAGATCGGTGATCTGTTCCCGCTGATCGACACCGCGGGCCTGCTCGGCGGCACGTTCGTGGCGCACGATGGCAAGGGCAACCCGACCGAGATCACCCAGGCGTTCATCAAGGGCGCGCGGGCGCGCGGCGCTACCTGCCTGGAAGGCGTGGCGGTGCAGGACGTGCTGTTCGACGACGACCGGGTGGTCGGCGTGCGGACCGGGCACGGCACGGTGAAGACCGATTTCGTGGTCAATTGCGGCGGCATGTGGGCGCGCGAGCTGGGCAAGCGTTCCGACATCACCCTCCCGCTGCACGCCTGCGAGCACTACTACGCCGTCACCGAGAAACTGGACGCGGTACCGCGCGACCTGCCGGTGCTGCGCGATCACGACAACTGCTTCTACGTCAAGGAGGACGCGGGCGGGCTGCTGATCGGCGCGTTCGAGAAGCGGGCGGTGGCCTGGGGCCAGCGCGGCATCCCCGACCACTTCTGCTTCGACGAGCTGCCCGGGCACATGGACGAGCAGCTGATGCCGGTGCTGGAGGAGGCGATGGCGCGGGTACCGGTACTGCAGGAGGCCGGCTGGCGATCGTTTTTCTGCGGCCCCGAATCGTTTACCCCCGACGATCAGTTCCACGTCGGGCCGGTACCGGGCAGGCGCGGCTATTTCGTGGCCGCAGGACTCAATTCGGTCGGTATCCAGAGCTCCGGCGGAATCGGCAAGGTGTGCGCCGAGTGGATGCACCACGGGCATTCGCCGCTGGACCTGTGGAGCAACGACATCCGCCGCATGCACCCGTTCATGGGAACGCAGCAGTTCCTCGAGGAACGCGTGACCGAGAGCCTCGGGCTGCTGTACGACAACCATTTCCCGTTTCGCCAGTTCGAGACCGCCCGTGGCGTGCGGCTGTCGCCGATCCATCAGAGGCTGGTCGAGCACCGTGCCTGCTTCGGAGAAGTGGCCGGCTGGGAGCGGCCGAACTGGTTCGCGCCCGAAGGGGTCGAGCCGGCCTACGCCTACAGCTTCGGTCGGCAGAACTGGTTCGAGCACTCGGCCGCCGAGCATCGGGCCTTTCGCGAACGCTGCGCGCTGTTCGACCAGTCCAGCTTCTCCAAGTACCTGGTGCAGGGGCGCGATGCGCTGGCGGCCATGCAGCGCATCTGCACGGCGGACATCGACGTGGAGCCCGGCCGGATCGTCTACACGCACTGGCTCAACGAACGCGGTGGCATCGAGGCCGACCTGACCGTCACCCGGCTGGATGCGCGGCGCTTTCTGGTCATCTCGGCCGCGGCCAGCACGCACCGGGACCTGGACTGGCTGGCGCGCCACGTCGATCCGGATTCGGCCTGCGCCGTGACCGACGTGACCGCACAGTCGGCGCTGTTCGGCATCATGGGCCCGAACAGCCGGCGCCTGCTGGAGCCCTTGCTGGGCATCGACCTGTCGGATGCCGCCTTCCCGTTCGGCGCCAGTCGCATGAGCGAGATCGGCTACGCACCGGTGCGTGCCACGCGCGTCTCGTTCGTGGGCGAGCTCGGCTGGGAGATCCTGGTGGACACCGACATGGCGCTGGGGGCTTTCGACCGGATCCTGGCGGCCGGTGCCGACCATGGTCTGCAGCTTGCCGGGCTGCACTGCCTGGACACCGGCCGGCTGGAGAAGAAGTTCCTGCACTTCGGTCACGACGTGGCCGAGGAGGACACGCCGCTGGAGGCGGGCGTGGGGTTCGTGTGCGCGCTGGACAAGCCGGGCGGCTTCATCGGCCACGACGCGATCATCGCCCAGAAGCGCAACGGTTCGCACCTGAACAAGCGGCTCGTGCAGTTCGTGCTGGACGATCCGCAGCCGCTGCTGTGGCACCACGAGCCGATCCTGGACGGGGACACGGTCATGGGGTACCTGAGTTCGGGCGGCTACGGGCACACGCTCGGTGCCTCGGTCGGCCTGGGCTACGTGAAGAGCGCCGACAGGATCGACCAGGCGCGTCTCGATTCCGGCACCTGGTCGATCGACATCGGCGGCACCCGGTACCCGGCCCGGGCGTTCCTGCGAACCGCCTTCGATCCGGGCGGGCAGCGTCTGCGCGGCGGCTGAACGCCGCACCGGGTCGATTCGATGATGGCGGTGGAACGATCCGTGCTCGGCCCGAGGGCAACGCGGCGAACCGCCGAGCCCCCGACCCTCGAGTGCGAATGCAGATCATCGACAGTGGCCTGGACGGCGTCCTGATCATCGAACCGGCGGTGTTCGGCGATGATCGCGGCTTCTTCCTGGAGAGCTTCAACCGGCGTGCGTTCGAGCAGGCGGGCCTGCCGAGCGCCTTCGTGCAGGATAACCACAGCCGATCCGCTCGCGGCGTGCTGCGTGGCCTGCACTATCAGCTGCAGCATACCCAGGGCAAGCTGGTTCGCGTGACCGACGGTGCGGTCTACGACGTGGCGGTCGACATGCGTCGCGATTCGGCCGCGTTCGGGCGGTGGGTCGGGGTGGAGCTGTCGGCGGCGAACAAGCGCCAGTTGTGGGTGCCGCCCGGTTTCGCGCACGGTTTCCTGACGCTCAGCGACTCGGCCGATTTCCAGTACAAGTGCACCGACTACTATGCGCCCGAGCACGAGCGCACGCTGCTGTGGAACGACCCGGCGATCGGTATCGGATGGCCCCTGGAATCGGCCCACCCGCCACGACTGGCGGCCAAGGATGCGGCCGGCGTGCCGCTGGCCGAGGCCGACGTGTTCGAGTCGACACCGGAGCGTCGGCAATGGGCCGCGTAGCGATCGCCGGCAGCGATCGGGGACAGCTGTTCCACGAGTTGCACCGTACCTGCCCGGACGATGTCGAGCTGGTCGCCCTCACCGGGGCGAACGGGCAGCGCCTGGACATCCGCGACGCCGATGCGGTGCGACGGGCGGTCGAGGCGATCGCGCCGGAGGCGCTGATCAACGCGGCCGCCTGGACCGGTGTCGACAAGGCCGAGAGCGAACCGGAGGCGGCGCATGCGGTCAACGCTCGCGGCGCGGCGCATCTGGCGACGGCGGCAGCGGGTGTGGGTGCCCACGTCGTGCAGCTATCCACCGATTTCGTGTTCGGCGGCAGCGACGGGCGCCCGTTCCCCACCGATGCGCCGACCGCGCCGCTGGGCGTGTACGGACAGAGCAAGCTGGAAGGCGAGAGGCGGGTACGCGACGTGGCGCCCGCTGCCAGCATCATCCGGACCGCGTGGGTGTATTCCTCGCACGGGCAGAACTTCGTCCACAGCATGCTGCGGCTGATGCGCGAGCGCGACGAACTGGGCGTGGTGGCCGATCAGATCGGAGCGCCGACCTGGGCGCGCTCCCTGGCGGAGGCTTGCTGGACGGCCGCACGGCAGCGGGTGTCCGGCACCTGGCACTGGAGCGGGGCGGGCGTGGCCTCCTGGTACGATTTCGCGCTGGCGATTCGCGATGAGTCGATGCGGCTCGGACTGCTGCAGCGTGCCACTCCGGTCCGGCCGCTGGCCACCCGCGAATACCCCACACCGGCCGTGCGCCCCGCGTACAGCGTGCTGGAACTCGGCCCCTCGAGCGCTGCGCTCGGCCTGCAACCCGATCACTGGCGCGCCGACCTGGTGCGCATGCTGGGAGAACTCGCGTGATGCCTGCCCACCCCGTTCGCCGCCTGCTGGTCACCGGCGCCGCCGGTTTCATCGGTGCCAACTTCGTGCGCTGGTGGCTGCACGAACATCCCGAGGATCACCTGGTCATCGTCGATGCGCTGACCTATGCCGGCAATCGCGACAACCTGGACGGGGTGCTCGGCGAGCGCTGCCGGCTCGAGGTGCGTGACATCAACGATACCGAGCGCATGGCGTCGCTGCTGCGCGACGAGGCACTGGACACCATCGTGCACTTCGCCGCCGAGAGCCACGTCGATCGCTCGATAGAAGGGCCGGACGCATTCGTGCAGGCCAACGTGCTCGGCACCATGAGCCTGCTGAAGGCGGCGCGCACGGTGTGGTTGCTCGAAGGGCGTGCACCGGACACGCATCGCTTTCACCATGTGTCCACCGACGAGGTGTTCGGCTCGCTCGGCCCGGGCGAGCCGGCCTTCACCGAGCGCACCCCGTACGCGCCCAATTCGCCGTACTCGGCCAGCAAGGCCGCCTCCGACCATCTGGTGCGCGCCTGGCACCACACCTACGGCCTGGACGTCACCACCAGCAACTGCTCCAACAACTACGGTCCGTACCACTTCCCCGAGAAGCTGGTCCCGCTGATGATCCTGAACGTGCTGCACGGACGTGCCTTGCCGATCTACGGCGACGGACAGAACGTGCGGGACTGGCTATACGTCGAGGATCATGCGCGCGGCATCGCCTGCGTCATCGATCGTGGCCGGGCCGGGGAGACCTACAACATCGGTGGCTGCAACGAGTGGGCGAACATCGACATCGTGCGCCTGATCTGTCGGGCGCTCGATGAGCGATTCGCCACCGATCCCGATCTGGCCAGGCGTTTCCCGGCCGCCCCGGCCGCTCGTGCGCGGCCAAGCGATTCACTGATCGAGTACGTGACCGATCGTGCCGGACACGATTTCCGCTACGCGATCGACGCGACCCGGGTGCGCACCGAACTGGGCTTCGAGCCGGCGGTCACGTTCGAGATCGGCATCCAGCGCACCATCGACTGGTACCTGGACAATCGGTCCTGGTGGGATGCCGTGCTCGACGGCAGCTATCGCCAGGCCGCTTAGAGCGGGCCGCGCCGGTCGGGTTCAGATACCGACGAACGGCTGGACCAGGCGTCCGAACACGCCGGTGTAGCGCACCGGCGAATCGGTCGCGATCAGCGCGATGCACGGCTCGTCGGTGTCCACCACCGGCTGGTGGACGACGTTTCCGTCCAGGTCGGCGATGTCGCCGGCACGAAAGCGGCCGATCTCGTCCTGGTAGGAGCCCTGCACCAGATAGGTGAGCTCGCGCTCGTTGTGGGTGTGCCCGCTGAGCACCACGCCGGGTGCCAGGTGCAGCAGCTTGAACGCACCGTTGCTGCGCGGTTCGTCGGACAGGTTGAACTGCTTGATGCCCGGGGCGACACGGCGCCACGGCAGGGAGCCCAGCGGCGTGGGCAACAACCGGGCGAGCGGACGCGGCACACGCCCTTGCAGCAGCTCGGCTGCGGATCCGCCGGCATCGGCCGACCCGTGCCTCGCCTCTACACCGTTCGCATCCGCCTTCCTGCGCTCGACGGCTCGCGCCAGCACGCTGTCAGCGGTGGCCACCATGGGTCTGGCGTCCACGCTCATTAGCTGCGCCCCGCCGAACGCATCGGCCAGTTGCGCCTGCTCGCGGCAGCGGGCGCACACGGTCAGGTGGCAGGCCACCAGGGTCTCCATGGCGTCGGTCAGCGAGCCCGACGCGTAGTCGACGAGCGTCTCGACGGTGAGATGGTGCGAAGTGCTCATGCGGGACTCGGTACAGGCGAGCGCAGCCCGGTCTCAATCGGCATCGAGATAATCATTCCGGTCGAGAGAATCGCTTCCGCCTTGTAAGTGTGACCTTACGGACTGCATGGCCAACCGGATCCGGCTCTTGACCGTGCCGATGGGCAGGTCGAGCCATTTGGCGATGGCTCCGTGGGACTGCCCCCGATAGTAGGACAGATGCATGACCTGACGCTGTTCGGGCGGCAGCCGATCCAGTGCCGCCTCCAGCCGTACGGCGGATTGTTCGTTGGCCACGAAGCGGGCCTGCGTATCGCTATCGGTGGTCTCGATGTCGAGCATCTCGTCGTCCAGCTCGACCTCGATGCGCGAGTTCCCGCGCAGGTAGTCGATGCGGCGGTTGCGGGCGATCGTGAACAGCCAGGTGCTGGCGGCCGCCTTCGCCGGATCGTAGGAGATCGCGCGGCGCCACACCGTCAGCATGATTTCCTGCGTGAGCTCCTCGGCGGTGTCCTCGTTCATGCCCTTGCCCATCAGGAACGATTTGATCCGACCGGCGTAATAGTCGTAGATCAGCGCAAAGGCTTGTTCGTCGCGGTCTCGGCCGATGGCCACCAGGGCATCGCCCATCGTCTTCCTGAGCGTCGCGGCCGTATCGGTACGTGGCGTCGCTGTTGAGGGCACGATGAGCGTCTGGGAGGGGCACGAGGGCGGGGGAGCGCTGAACGGGGTGGAAAATGACAGCGCCATGTCAGGCCTGTCATCGTATCACCGCGTGTCCCACTGGCCGAAGGTAGACTCGCCCCGATGGATCCCGAAAGAAAAATGCACATAGCCATTGTCGGTGCCGGTGCGGCCGGTCTGGCGGCGGCCTGGTTGCTGTCGCGCCGCCACCGCGTCACGCTGATCGAGAAGGACGATCGGCTGGGCGGGCACGCGCACACCGCGCAGCTGGGCGCGCGCGGCGGGCCGCGCGTGGACACCGGCTTCATCGTCTACAACGAGCCGTGCTACCCGAACTTCACCGCCTGGATGGCGCGGATGAACGTGGCGACCGAGGCGTCGGACATGTCGTTCGCGGTGTCGCGCGACGATGGGCGGTTCGAATACGCCGGCGGGCCCCCCTTCGGGATGCTGGCCCAGCCCGGCCTGCCGCTCAAGCGCCGCTTCTGGCGCATGCTGCGCGACCTGGTGCGCTTCTACCGCGAGGCGCCCGGTGACATCCCGCCCGATTCCACCGTCACGCTGGGCGACTACCTGCAACAGCGCGGCTACTCGCAGGAGTTCCTGGACGACCACCTGCTGCCGTTCGGCTCCGCGGTGTGGTCGACCTCGCAGAGCAACATGCTCGACTACCCGGCGGCGGCCTTCATCCGCTTCTGCGAGAACCACGGCCTGCTGAAGCTGACCGGGCGCCCGCAGTGGCGAACCGTCAGCAAAGGCAGCCTCAGCTACGTCAGCGCGGTGCACGAGGCCCTTCTCGCCGCCGGCAGCCGGGTGCGCACCGATTTCCAGGTCTCGCGCGTGGAGCGCGACGACGCCGGGGTCCGCGTGCTTTCGCGGGCGGGCGAGACGGTACGCGCCGACCAGGTGGTGTTCGCCTGCCACGCCGATCAGGCCCTGGCCTGCATCGATCAGCCCGATGCGCTGGAGAACGAGCTGCTGTCGCCGTTCGAGTACGAGGCCAACCTGGCCATCCTGCACACCGACACCAGCTTCCTGCCCAGGCGCCGGCGCGCCTGGTGCAGCTGGAACTACGTCGAGCGCAGCGGCTCCGATCCGGCACGGGTGTCGGTCAGCTACTGGATGAACCGGCTGCAGAACCTGACCGGCGACACCGAGTACATCGTGACCCTGAACCCGTCCCAGCCACCTGATCCTGCGAGCATCCTGCGCAGCCAGCGGTACGAGCATCCGGTGTTCACCGCCCGGACCTGGGCGATGCAGCAGCGATTGTGGAGCCTGCAGGGGCGCCATCGGAGCTGGTTCTGCGGCAGCTACTTCGGCTCGGGGTTTCACGAGGACGCCGTGCAGGCCGGGTTCGCGGTGGCCGAGCAGCTGGGTGGCGTGTCGAGGCCCTGGTCGCTCGACGATCCCTCGTCGCGCATCGTGATCGGACAGCGAGCGGCACCGGCGACCGTGGCCGCGTGACGGCGGGTTCGGGCCTGTCGGGTTCGGTGGTGTCAGGTTCTGCCCTGTACCGGGGCGATGTGTTCCACCGCCGGCAAAGGCCACGCGAACACGTGCTGCGCTATCGGGTTTTCTCGCTGCTGCTGGACCTGTCGCAGATCGACGAGCTGGCGCGCCGACTGCCCGGATTTTCACGCAACCGGTTCGATCTGGTCGCGTTCCACGATGCCGATTTCGGTGATCGCGACCGACCCGCCGAGTCGCTCGCGGCTTGCATCGATCGGCGGCTGTCGACAGCCGGGCTGCCGGCAGAACCTGCCCGGGTGCTGCTGTCGTGCTACCCGCGGCTGCTCGGCTACGCCTTCAATCCCCTGAGCCTCTTCTATTGCCAGGACGAGCACGGCCGTACCTACGCGATCGTGCACGAGGTGCACAATACCTTCGGCGAACGGCACGCCTACGTGCTGCCGGTCGATGCACGCGAATCGGCCGATACCGGCTGGATCGAGCAGTCGGCCGACAAGGCGCTGTTCGTCTCGCCGTTCGCCCACATGGACATGCGCTACGCGTTCAGGATGAACGAGCCGGCCCAGCGGCAGGTGGTGGTGATCAGGGCGAGCGACCGGCACGGACCGTTGATCACCGCCAGCTACGTCGCCACCCGACACGAGCTCACGGGTCGCACCCTGCTGAAAAGCGTGCTGGCCATGCCGCTGATGACGTTCAAGATCATCGCCGGGATTCACTTCGAGGCGTTGAAGCTGTGGTTGAAACGCGTGCCACTGTTCTCGCACGTCCCCTTGTCGCAGATCGCCGGCGGCTCCCAGACGAAGCGGCCGAAAGCGCGCCGCGATTCCATCGGATCCAAATGACGACCGAGCTGAACAACCGAGTGGCGCAGACCCCGACCCTGCCGAGCGTGCCCTGGCGACATCGCCTCGGGCAGGGCATGGCCAGCCTGCTCGGCAAGCGCTTCGACCACGTGCTGGACGGCATCAGCGACGGCCAGCTCACGCTGACCTGGCCGGACGGGCACGTCACCCGTCATGGCGATCGGCACGTCGAGGCGAGAGGAAACGCCTCGCTGGTGCTGCACAACTGGCAGCCGCTCAAGCACATGATGCGCTCGGGCGAAGTCGGCTTCGCCGAGTCCTACCTGCGCGGTGACTGGAGTTCGGACGATCTGGTCGCGCTGTTCACGCTGACGATGCGCAACGAAACGGCCATCGCGCACGCCCTGAGCGGCGGGCGCTGGTCACGGGTGGCGAACCTGTTCAACCATTGGACCAATCGCAACTCGGTGCGCGGCAGCGCGAAGAACATCGCCTATCACTACGACCTGGGCAACACGTTCTATTCGCTGTGGCTGGACGAGAGCATGAGCTACTCGTCGGCGGTGTTCGATACCGGTGCCGAAGGCGTCACGCTGGCCGAAGCCCAGCATGCCAAGCTGGATCGCGTGGTCACGCACCTGCAGCCCGCGTCGGGCGCGCGCGTGCTGGAGATCGGTTGTGGCTGGGGTGCGCTGGCACGGCGGCTCGCCCATGCCGGCTGCCGGGTCGAGGGCATCTCGCTGTCGCGCGAACAGCTCGCCTGGGCGGATGCGCAAGAGCGGACCGGCCATCCGGCGGAGGATGGGTCCGGCGGGTCCACCGAGTTCCGCTACCAGGACTATCGTGCGGTGGAGGGCACCTACGATCACGTCGTCTCGATCGAGATGTTCGAGGCGGTCGGTGAGCAATACTGGACGGTGTACTTCGAGAAGCTGGCCGCGCTGCTCGATCAGGGCGGTACCGCGCTGCTGCAGGTCATCACCATTCTGGAGGAGCGATTCGAGGTCTATCGATCGCACCCCGACTTCATCCAGCGCTACATCTTTCCCGGCGGCATGCTGCCGACCAAGACCCGGCTGGCCGAGCTGGCGAATGCGGCGGGTTTCGAACTGGAGGCCAGCGACTGGTTCGGCATCAGCTACGCCGACACGCTGGTGCAGTGGCGCGAGCGCTTCGAGGCGAAGGCGCGCGAGGTCCAGGCACTGGGTTTCGACGATCGGTTCGTGCGCATGTGGCGCTACTACCTGGCCTACTGCGAGGCCGGCTTTCGCCACGGCAGCACGGATGTCGGCATGCTCAAGCTGCGCAGGGTCGGCACATGAGGCCTCGTCGCGGACTTGCGCTCGCCGGTGCCACGCTGCTGCTCGGCGGGTGCGGCGCCATCACGCTGGACGATGTGGCCAGCGATGCGCCGGTGTTCGATTTCGAGGAGTACTTCGAGGGTCCGGTGCGAGCCTCGGGCTGGTTCTCCAATCGCTCGGGGAAGCCGCAACGTCATTTCTGCGGTGACTTCGTCGGTACCCGCGAAGGCGATGTCTTCCTGCTGGACGAGAAGCTGTACTACACCGACGGCATCGTCGAGGAACGGCTGTGGCGCGTCAGCATCGACCGGGACGGCGGCTTCACCGCCACCGGCGATGCCCTGGTCGGCCCGGTCGACGGCGAGCTGCGCGGCAACGCGCTGCGCATGCGATACACCATGAACGTCGAGGTGGCCCAGGGAGAGAGCTACGAGCTGGACTTCAACGATTTCATGTTGCTGCAGCCGGACGGCAGCCTGCACAACAGCACCCAGGTCAAGAAGTTCGGCGTGCGGCTGGGAACGGTCACCACGCAGTACGCACGCCACGACGGCAGCCGGACCTGCGAGGCGCGGGCGGCCGAACTGACCGGTCGGGACGACGAACAGGGCAGCTGAGGCGACCCGGGCGGCGGAGCGCGGTCCGGCAAGCCACGAGACCGGACCGGTCGCTCACCGGTATTCGGGTTCCAGGCGGTACTCGATCAGGCTGCCGTCCTCGCCCCGGAAGCTCAGGCCCACCCAGCGATCGCTCGCGTCGTACCAGGCCTCCACCTCGATGTCGCCCGCGTAGCGGTGGCGCACGTAGGCCAGCCCGGGACCCCCGTCGACGCCCGGCAGGGCATCACGGCCGATGACGCTGACCGAGATCTCGTTCGCCCGGCCGGTCAGCGTGTTGTAGACCCGGTCGCTGCCCAGCACCGCCGGATTCCAGTGATGGGTGGCGAATGCCAGCCGCGGCACGTCGGTACCGCCATCGGCCGTGATCAGCCGCGAGCGTTCGCCCTGCGAGCGCAGCGCGTTCCGGGCGCCGTCGCCGTTCTCGCGCACGGTCACGTCCACCGTCGTCAGGCGTCCATCCTGCCAGTGCTCGGTGGCACGGTAGTCGAACCGGAACACCGGGATCGCCAGCACGGTGACGCGGATGCGCGATTCGATCTCGACCGTCAGATCCTCGCCGTCGGGCGTGAAGCGCACGCTGTGGGTGCCGATCCGATCACCCTTGCGGAAGATGCCCCAACGCGTTTGCTCCGCATAGCGGGCCGCGCTGGCGAGTACCGGATCGCCCGGCGCGGCGCGGCTGGTCGAGATCGGCGGCGGGGTCTCGGCGCTAGCGGGGCTCGGCAACAAGGACAGGCCCGTCAGCAGGCCCGTCAGCAGGCCCGTCAGCAGGCCCGTCAGCAGGCCCGTCAGCAGGCCTGCCAGCAGCCATGCCGGCAGCGCGACCACCGGCCAGGCGAGCGGTCCCGGCGGGCGAGCAGCGAGGTCATTCATCGGGTGGGCATCGATCGGGTTGTCCAGTGTTGTCGGGCGCGTGTTCGTGCAAGGCATGCAGATGTCGAGCGGCCCAGCGAACCAGTGCCCGCTCCAGGCGACGCCCGCTCGCCGTGGCGGGCAGTCCCAGCGGTATCGCGGCGTCGAGCACGCTCTCGCGGGCATCGCCGCGCCAGGCGTGCCAGGCGCGCTGCAGCGGGCCCAGCGTCTCCGCCAGGCCGCGCTCCGCACGGGCGAACCGCGCCAGCAGCTCCGCGTCGCGTGAGGTGTCCTGCCGAACGCCCTGGTTGTCGGCCAGCACGGCACGTGCCCGCGACAGGACCGATCCGGTGCGAGGCGTCCCGTTCGACAGCACCGCCACCGAGCGGTGGCCGGAGCGGGGATTCACGCGCAAGCCGCGGTGAAACGTCTCGAACCCGGCTTGTCGCCAGAAGCGTTCCACCCCCGCCCCTTCGGCAAAGCTTGCGCCCAGCGCGATGCTCGGCGACAGATCGCGACGGACCCGCTCCAGCAATCGCGTGGCGATTCCGTGGCGGCGCCAGCCGGGCAGTACCGCGATGCGGGTGATGCGCGCGTATCGCTCGCCCAGTGCCGAATCGTCCGCGGCGCTGCGCGCCAGCAGCTGCGGCAGCAGCTGGTCGGGCAGGCGGCGACGTCCGGCCAGGATGTCGGCGTGCAGGACCGCGGGCAAGTCGCCCTCGGCGGCCAGCGTGGCCGCGGCGACGAGGGTGTCGTTCGCGTCCCGCGCGATCCAGATGGCGAGCCGTCCGTCCAGCAACGGATCGAGCTCGTCCAGGCTGGCCCGATAGTGCGTGGCGCCCAGCAGGGCGACGAGTCGAGCCGCCAACGCCTGTCGATGGATCAGCGGCGGGGCGATTCGCTCCAGGTGCAGCGACCCGATGGCGGCACGTCCTGGCGGGGAACCTTCGGGCGGCGTGCCGAGCGCGTCGAGCAGGAAGGCATCGTGCAGCGTCGCCTGCACGGCATCCGGCAGGAAGCGGAACCGGCCGCTCGTACGCGACATCGTACCCCTCGGTCGACGGGCCGCGAGTCGATCGAGCAGCCGCCCTGCAAAGGCACGCCCGCTCGCCTCGTAGCCGTCGACGGTGCTCGCCATCACCACGCGCACCGGACGGTCCAGCGCGCTCTGAAGCACCGCCAGCGGCAGGCTGGCCGCCTCGTCGATCACCAGCGCGCGGGTATCGTGCGACGCCAGCGCCTGCGCATCGTGGATACGCATGCCCGGCAACCAGGCGTTCAGGGTCGAGCAGCGGCGGGCACCGGCGGTGATCACCAGCGGTGCCCGGCCGTGTTCATCCAGCGCCTGCAGCCGTGGCACCAGGCGTGCAAGCTGGGTCGACTTGCCCGAACCGCGCGGGCCGACGAACACGATGCAGGCCTGCGGATCCGTGCCCAGACGCTCCACGGCGTCGCGGTGCCGTTCGTCCTGCCTCGCCAGATCGGTCGGCGACGCGCCGCGGGGTCCTGGCCCTGGCGGTGGGCCGGTCATCGCCGCAGGGCGGCGTCCGGTGGCCGATGGCCGGCGTCTCGTCAGGCACCCCCTGGCCGGGTAGCGAACCTGGATCGAGGGTGCCCCCCGCGTGGCCAGCAGGCACCGCTCCAGCCAGCGACGCAGCAGGGCGGAACGGCGCAGCGCTTCGCCGGGCAGCACGAGGATGGCGCTGTGTCCGGCACGAACGGCACCCAGCAGCGCGGCGATGTCGGAGGGCCGCACGTTGACCGGTAACCGGGCATAGACATCGGCCAGCTCGGTGCCCAATCGCGAGCGCAGCCGGTCGGCGGGGTCCGCCGCGGTGACGCTCGGCACGCTCAGGCCACCCCGACGAGCCTGATCGGATGCCCACGCGTCCAGCGAGACGGGGCGCACGTTCGGCGGCAGGACGACCAGGACGAGTTGCCGGCTGGCCGAAGACCGGGCTCGACTCAGCATCGCCTGCAGCTCGGCAGGATCGTGCAATGCACGGGCGTGACGCGCTCCGCGCGCAGGCAGCGGTGGGCACGGCCACGAGGGCAGGCACGGCACGGGCAATGCAGCCCGGACCCCGATTCGGGCTCGCGGGCGGGAAAAGAAGCTCGTTTCGTGATGCATTCGTCGTTCGTGCAGGGTCTGGGCACGGGATAACGCGATTGCAATGCAGGTGCAGCACCCGACCATCGTTTTTACTATCAACGGCTTGCGCGGCCTTCACGCCTTTGACGGTAATACTCCGCGCCGGCAGAAGAGGGAGGCGCATTGTATTGCGACCGATCAGCCCCGACACTACTTGCGATGGCATGGCGCACGTATCGGAGCAACGCCGTGGCGTTGACGGCAATGGCGTCGGTTGCCGCACCGGTAGTCGGTACATCGACCGTGAAATTCGTTCGGCGTTCCGCTATCTTCCGCCGCGAGTCCGTTCGGTGTCGGAATGTCCCGCTTGCCATTCGGCGATGAAGGGAGAGCAGATCTTCCCTCTCGTCGCCATGAATTCGCTCACCTCGTCCTACCCACTCATCAGAGGATCATCACTTGAAGAAGATGAACAAGATTTTCGCCCTCACGCTGCTCAGCGCCGCCGTCATGGTCGGTTGCTCGTCGGACGACGACGACGACACCGATGGGATGGACCCGGGCAACGGAACGCCGGGCAACGGAACGCCGGGTGGCCCGCCCGCACAGGCGGATATGGCCGACCTTCCCGACGGCGCGGACTACGATCCGGCCGCGCTCGAGACCCCGGCATCGCTGACGCTGGCCGATCTGGCCGCAAGCGTTCCGTCGCTGTCCACGCTCATGGGCCAGGTAGGCAACTGCGACACGCTCAACACGGCCCTGGCCGATCCTGAAGCCCGTCTGACGGTGTTCACCCCGGACAACGATGCGTTCTCGGCTCAGGCAGTGACCGACGCCCTGGCCGAAGACGGTGCCGATGTGTGCGACATCATCGCCGGCCACGTGGTCAATGGCACGGTCGCCTCGGCGGCGGATCTGGGCGGCGACAACGTCGGCAAGACGGTCACCACCATGGCCGGCACCACGCTGACCATCGGTGCCAGCACCGACACGCAGGGCGACCTGACCATCGGTGGCGCCAACATCGTCGGAGCGGACAACTTCGGCACCAACGGTGTTGCTCACGTGATCGATGCGGTCCTGCTGCCGGCAGCGGAGACTCCGGACGAGGGTGATAGTGACACCGACGGTGACGGTGAAGGTGAAGGTGAAGGCGGCGGCGACTTCGGCGCAGTCGGTACCGCCCTGCAGGCCAATGCCGCCACGTCGGTGTTCGCCGAGGCGTTCCTGGGTGCCTTCAACGACTCGCTCGACGGTGTCAGCGGCGACGGCGTGGCCAACACCTGGACGGTGTTCGCACCGACCGATGCAGCCCTTGGCGATGCGGGTGTCACCGGTGCAGACCTGAGCTCCGCGGTCCTGCAGCGTCATATCCACACCGGTGGTTCGCTCAGCGAATCCGAGCTGGGTGCAGCGGGCACGTTGCAGATGACCAGCGGTGTCGCGACCTACGACGTGACCACCGATGCCGACGGCAACGTTACCATCGCCGGTTTCCCGGTCACGGTCGTCGCAGCCGGTCAGTCGACCGTCTACGCGATCGACGGTGTCCTGCCGGACCAGGCTTCGCAGTGATTGTCTGACCGGACCTGAGGACCGGTAGCGGATTCGTCCGCTCCGGTCCGACGACCGGTTGTCCGACCAGGGGCCGGCTTCGCGAGAAGCCGGCCCTTTTTCGTTCTACATCCGGCGGCCAGCTGGCGGCCCGCCCCACGACAGGGAGTGGCAAGGCGGTGCGAATCGCGGTGATCTCGGACACGCACGGCCTGCTGAGGCCGATGGTGCTGGAGGCGTTGCAGGGGGCGCCGGTGATCCTGCACGCCGGCGATGTCGGCAAGCCCGACGTGCTCGACGCGTTGCAGGCCCTCGCTCCGGTGCATGCCATCCGCGGAAACGTGGATCGTGGCGAGTGGGCCGCCCGGTTGCCGCCGAGCCAGCAGGTCGAGATCGCCGGTCGAAGGATCTTCCTGATTCACGATCGCCACGACCTGGCCATCGAACCGGGGCCGGACGGGGCGGCGCTGGACATCATCGTCAGCGGCCATTCTCACCGGCCGTCGCACGAACTGCGCGACGGCATCACGTGGCTGAACCCCGGCAGCATCGGGCCGCGACGGTTCAGCCTGCCGATCTCGATGGCATGGCTGACGCTCGGCGCGACGGATCAGCCACCCCTCGTCGAGTTCGTACGCTTCGAGCCGTGAGTCGCGAGCCGTGAAGATCGCGCGGTGCGGCCAGCCTACTGGAAGGCGGTCTCGAAGAAGCTTCTCAGCTTGCGCGAGTGCAGGCGCTCGGTCTTCATGTCCGAAAGCTTGCCCAGGGCCACCATGCCGATCTCCAGATGCTGGGCGACCTGCTTCCTGTAGAACTCGGTGGCCATGCCCGGCAGCTTCAGTTCGCCCTGCAGCGGCTTGTCGCTGACGCACAGCAGGGTGCCGTAGGGCACGCGCAGCCGGAAGCCGTTGGCCGCGATCGTCGCCGACTCCATGTCCAGCGCGATCGCTCGCGACTGGGAAAGCCGTCGTACCGGTTCGCTCTGATCCAGCAATTCCCAGTTGCGATTGTCGACCGAGGCCACGGTGCCCACCCGCATGATGCGCTTCAGGTCAAGCCCTTCCAGCCCGGTCACCTCGGCGACCGCACTCTCCAGCGCCTGCTGGATCTCGGCCAGGGCAGGAATCGGTACCCAGACGGGAATGTCGGCGTCCAGCACCTTGTCCTCGCGCACGTAGGCGTGGGCCAGCACGTAATCGCCCAGCTCCTGGCTGTTGCGCAGCCCGGCGCAGTGCCCGAGCATCAACCAGGCGTGCGGGCGCAGCACCGCGACGTGATCGGTGATCGTCTTGGCGTTCGAGGGACCGACACCGATGTTGATCAGCGTGATGCCGCGGGCCTTGGGCCCGACCAGGTGGTAGGCCGGCATCTGCGGCTGGCGTGCCGGGGCGGTGCCCGATACCGGCTCGGCGGCACCGCGCGGGGTGCACACGTTGCCCGGTTCGATGAATCCGGTGTACGGGGTATCGCCCGAGGCCATCATCTGCTTGGCCAGCCGGCAGAACTCGTCCACGTAGAAGCCGTAGTTGGTGTACAGCACGTAGTTCTGGAAATGGTGCGGCGAGGTGGCCGAGTAGTGCAGCAGCCGGTGCAGCGAGTAGTCGATGCGTTGCGCCGGGAACGGCGCCAGCGGCATCGGCACGCCCGGTTCCAGCTCGTGGGTACCGTTGACGATGTAGTCGTTCACGTCGGCGATGTCGGGCACGTCGAACGCATCGCGCATCGCACCCGCATCCGGTTGCGCGCGTTCGGACGAGATCGCGGAGCCTGCCTCCAGCGCGAAGTGCAGCGGGATCGGCACGTTCGACTCGGCGATCTCCACCTCGCTGTCGTGATTGCTGATCAGCAGCTCCAGCTGGTGGATCAGGTAGCCGCGAAACAGGACCGGCTGGGTGATGGTGGTCGAGTAGCGACCGGGCCGGTCCACCCGACCGTAGGACAGCGGTGAATCCACGCGTGCCCAGGTATGGTTGCGAAACCGGATCTCGGGGTAGAACGCCCGTTGGCGCGGGCCTGCCACGTCGCCGTCGAGCCAGCGCCGGAACGCGTCGCGCAGGAAGGTCGTGTGCGCCTCGTACAGCACGATCAGCCGTTCGACGGCCGCTGTCGCGTCGCGATAGCTACGCGTCTCGAACGGGTCGGGCGTGATCGGTGGTGCGCTCATTCATCATTGCTCGGTCGACTGCGACGAGGTTAGCACCCCGATCGGGTGTCACCGATGCCGGTGCCCGCATTGACCGCACGGCAGGGAACGCCAGGTACAGCAGCGCAAGCGGTACCGCCGCCATGTAGGTGGCATCGAGCGCGTGCAGCACCGGTCCCTGGCCGAGCATCAGCGCCAGCGCCATGCCCAGGAAGGTCAGGCCCAGCGCGGTCTGCGACAGGCGGCTCTTCCACACGAGGTAGGGCACGATGCCGGCGCCTTGCGCGTGCTCGTAGAAGCGCTTGTTGAAGGTCAACCGGAACACGGACGAGCAGAACGTGACGACCACCAGCAGTGCCAGCAGCACCGCCTCGCCGGAGGGTGCGTCACTGAGCGCACGCAAGGCCCAGGACAGGGCGTACAGCCCCACCGCCACGGCGTAGAACGGCGAGGGCGGAACGCGATCGACCAGGTTCTTGGTCAACCAGAACAGCAGCGCGAAGGCGATGCCCAGCACCACCACCAGCAGCCCGAGCCGCGCGAAATCCTCACCGAACACCAGGAACAGCGACAGGGTCCAGAAATGGCTCTCCAGCAGCAGGAAGACGCCGTCCACCAGGAACACCAGCCGGGTGCGGCGATCGCCGGATCGCGAAGCGGCTGCCGGTAGCGCCTCCACCAGCGGATCGGCCGGCAACAGGCGGCACAGCTGCCATTGCGCCGCGCCCGCGATGAGCAGCGACAGCAGCAGCAACCAGCCCAGCCCGCCCGCCTCCAGCACCAGTCCGCCGATGACGATGCCCAGCTTGAGCAGCACGGTCACGAAGATCTGGAAGTTCCCGTAGCGCCGACCGGCATCCCCGGTGCCGAGCGTGGCCGCGAACAGTACGCGCTGGGTGGTCCAGAAGAACGCGCTGTAGGCGCCGTTGGCCACACCGAGCAGCACGGCCACCAGCAGCGGCGCTGCCGCCGTGCCCCGTTCGCCGATCGCGAACACCAGCGCCACGAGCACCAGTTCGAGCAGCAGCGTCAGGCCGATCAGGTGCCGTCGCGAGCGGGTGGTCGCCAGCCGCTGCCACGGCGCAAGCGCTGCCGCGAAGCTCAGGCCCGACACGCCGATCAGCAGTGACAGCCCCGCCAGATCGAGCCCGTGTCGCCAGAGCCAGACCGGCAGGTAGAACGGCAGCAGGCCGATCAGCAGCGAGTGCGCGCCCAGGAAGACGTGGAAGGCGCGTGCGCCGTTCAGAACGTGTCCGCGTCGTCGACCGTCAGCGCATCCATCTCGGCGTAGAAGGCGCTCAGGTCTTCCACCTCGCCGAAGCGGGGGGCCTCGTGCATGCGTGTGTACGGTCGCGAGTTCACCTCCAGCAGGATGGTCTTCTGCTCGCGCCAATCGATCTCGATGCCTTTCTCGAAGATGACGTCGACACCGAACAGGCGAGCGTCCCACGCCTTGACCACCGCCCTGAACAGCTGCTGGTTGGCTTCCGGGACGGTTCGCTGGTCGATGGTCTCGACCACGCCGCCGGGAGCCAGCGCGACCCGGTTGAACACGTACACGCGCTCGCCGCTGGCCGGCACCGAGGAGAAGTCCAGGCCCTGCTTCTTCAGGTAGGCACGCGCCGCCTCGTTCCGGGCGATCGGATGGATGGTGGGGTAGAGCCCCATGCGTTCGCGCGTCGCGTTCTCCGCATCGATCAGCGCATCGATGTCGCTGTGGCCGTCACCGTCGACGAACGGAGGGTAGCGACGGATCACCGAGGCGATCCGGTCCGGCGTCGCCAGGACCCGGTAGTTGGCACCCAGCAGATACTGCTCCACGATGCTGGTCGGCCACCAGGCCTTGACCCAGCGGCAGGCACGGGTCAGCTGCGCCTCGCTGGTGATCGGAAAATGGCTGCCCCGCGAGAAACCGCTGACGTTCGGCTTCACCACCAGCGGGAAGCCATGTTCGCGAGCGAAGCGCCGCGCCGCGCCGAAGCCGGTGAACACGAGCCCGTGCGCGTGCGGGAAACCGTGGCGGGCGAACATCTCGCGCGCCTGGCGCTTGGAGCGACTGGCGCGCCGCACCGCCAGCGTGTTGTAGTTGCTGCAACCGGGCATGTAGCGGCGGCTGATCCACGCGTACAGCGCCGACTTGAGCCGGCGTACCGGCCCGGACGGGGTGGTGCGGGCCATGCCCGGGCCGCTCGCCGCGCCGCTCACGAACCGTGCGGCGTGCGCGCGCTGCCGCCGTCCATTCCGTCCAGTCCGCCGCCATCGAGCACGTGACGCCGGCGCGCCTCGAATCGCTGGTTCTCGCGGCGGCGCTTGCGCCCGTAGAGCAGCATCAGCGTGAAGATGGCGCGCGGCCGCTCGACCGGCACGATCGCGCGGGTCGACAGTGCCAGCGCCATCATCGCGCGCCGGATGAAGCGCCAGCGCATCGACCAGTCGTAGGCGTCGTCGAGCAGGTTGATCGGCATGGGCACGTACAGATTCACCTCGATGACCTTGAAGTCGCCGGCCAGCAGCGCCTCGCGCGAGGTGGCGCGCACGCTCAGCCGACTGATGCCGAACTGGCCCAGTTCGCTCAGGTAGCCCGACAGCGTGTGCCGTTCGGCGTCATCGAAGCGATCGGTCAGTTCGACGTAGCGCGTGTCGCGATTGTTCTTGGAATTGATCGGGAACCGCTCGCGGGTGTTCACCGCCTCGGTGACCGTCAGCACCTCGTGCGCGCTGCCGTCGCGCGTCGAATCGATTCCGAAGATCTCGTACTCGTGCGCACCCGGGGCGGCGTCCTGGATCAGGTAGCGCTCGGGACGATCGCTCAGTTCGCGGCGCAGCCGCAGCAGCGCGCACAGGTCGTCGGCGCGGTGGATGCCGGCGGCGTTCTGGCCCCACTCGGGCTTGAGAAACACCGGGTAGCCGGCCGGCAGGTGGTCGGGGGAATCGAGCTGCTGGGGCAGGCGCCATTCGTCGGGAATGAGCGCATCGAGCTGCAGCTTGGAGAAGATTCCCTCGCGCTCGGAGAAGTAGCGGGCGTTGAGCTGGAAGTACTTCCACGGAGCGGTCCTTATCCGCAAGCAGCAGACGATGTAGGTCACGACCATGAGAGCGGGAATGTGCATGCAACCGTCGCGCGTCTGACCTGATTCTGAGGTGTCCGGTCGGGGCGACCATTCTACAGCGCGGACCGCGGGTGCGGCCACGGACGTGGTTCGCACGGGTACCGCATTGCAATGTCGTCACGACGCCTCGAACGTGTGCCGGTGGGAACGTCGAATCGCGCAACGGTTCCCTGCAGCGTGTTCGCGGCATCCTCGCGGCGGTCGCTGTGGCCTTGCGGTGCGGTCCCGGCAGGCGCTCTCGGGGGCGCTTTCAGGGGGCGCTTTCAGGGGGCGGTGATGATCAGTCGCCCCTCGCGTTGCAGCAGCTGGAAGTCCTTCAGGAAGCTCATGCCGAGCAGCCCGGTCTCGCCCTCCATGGCACTGCTGATGCCGGCGCTCACGCCGTGCCGCTCGAACGGGCCGACCTGCAACGTGTCCAGCGTGGTGGCGTAGGCGACACTGGGGCCGGCGGCGGTCTGCACCGGGAAGGAGCGGCCACGCGTCAGGCCCAGGCGAGTGGCGAGCGCTGCGGGCAGCGCGATGCCGGTGGCGCCGGTATCGATCAGGAACTCGACCGGCCGGCCGTTCACCAGCGCGCTCAGCGAAAAGTGGCCGCGACGATCGGCGACCAGTTCCAGCCGGTACCCGTCCGCCGCGCTGCCGAGCGTGCGCGGCTGGCGCGCGTCGGCGCGGGCATCCAGCGCTCGCTGGGCGAACACGGTGCCCAGTGCCAGCACCGTCAGCCAGGCACCGATCGCCATCCAGCGACCGATCCGGCGTGCCGTGTCCGGCGGGTCGGGTGGGTCCATGTGCGTGTCGTTCCCCTGTCGCCGTTCGTATGAACACAGGGTGATGACGCGAGGGAACACCTGCAAGGTATCGCGCTGCGGGTTGTGTCGCGGCTGCAAGACCCCACTTCCGCTACAATCGGCGGTTGATCGGGGCGGCGTGCATGGCTCCGGCTTCCGCCTGTACCGTTCGTCGGTGCCCGAATCGTTTCTGGCGCCGCCTCGCCCATTTCCGATCCGCCCGGTCCTCTGCCGGTGCGGGCCATGTTCAACGAGTCCCTCTAGATGACCGACCTCTCCAACTACCGCAACATCGGGATCTTCGCTCACGTCGACGCGGGCAAGACCACCACGACCGAGCGGATCCTGAAGCTGACCGGCAAGATCCACAAGACCGGTGAGGTTCACGACGGCGAGGCCACGACCGACTTCATGGCGCAGGAGCAGGAGCGCGGCATCACGATCCAGTCCGCCGCCACCAGCTGCGA